>Ga0310345_10000059_pt1 | contig 244560 bp, 205 predicted proteins | sample HC15DNA20500_MG_FD_204667 | JGI IMG/M metagenome (GOLD analysis project Ga0310345, IMG submission 204667) | Marine microbial communities from station ALOHA, North Pacific Subtropical Gyre - HC15-DNA-20-500_MG | ecosystem: Environmental > Aquatic > Marine > Oceanic | place: Pacific Ocean... | reverse complement strand
CTGGAGGAGTTGGAGGACAAACTACAGACCGGCCTGCATCTCTCCACGCTTTGCCGAGCCCTGAAGGCTCTCAAGCTGACGCGAAAAAAAAGACGTTAGTCGCCGCCGAGCAGGATCGCCCCGACGTTCGGCAGAAACGCGTACTGTGGCGGTCGTCACAGTCGACACTCAACCTGAATCGTCTGGTGTTTCTCGACGAAACATGGGCCAAGACAAACATGACCCGTCTGCGAGGTCGATCGCTGCGGGGCACCCGTCTGATCGCGAAAGTTCCGCACGGCCACTGGAAAACGACGACGTTTGTGGCTGGCTTGAGAGCGGAGGGCTGGGTGGCTCCCACGGTGATCGATGGAGCGATCAACGGCGACCTGTTCGTGGCTTATGTCGAACAGCAACTCGCCCCCGCCTTACGCCCTGGCGACATCGTCGTTCTGGACAATCTCTCCAGTCACAAACGAGCCGAAGCCAGAGAGGCGATTGAAAAGGTGGGAGCGGAGATGCTGTTCCTGCCGCCTTACTCGCCGGATCTCAATCCGATCGAGCAGGCGTTTGCGAAACTGAAAGCTCTGCTGCGACGCAGTGGCCGACGCACCATGGAGAGCCTGTGGAGTTACTGCTGAAAGATTCTCGACGAGTTCACGCCTGCTGAATTCATCAACTACATCCGCCACAGCGGCTACCGCTACGCGTAAGTGCAATCTGCTCTAACTGCAGCGTTCGGCAGGACTTAAAGCAAATACACCCCGCAGGATTCGAACCTGCAACCTTCGGTTCCGTAGACCGATGCTCTATCCAATTGAGCTAAGGGTGCAAACGTTGTTCTGGGGTGTGTTTGCGTCATCACAGGGAACGCTCTCGGCGTTTCCAGTAATTCCAGATTCTAGCAGTTTTCCCGGCTCATTCCAGCCTATCTGTGACAACTCTTGTGACAGACTCTTCCCCTGACTACCGCCGGGGAAATCACCGTTCTCGCAGGGTCCGGGCATACCGTCGGCCCTTTTAAGCTCTCGCGTTCTTCCCATTGTGCATCTGACGTCAAGGAGCTTCCCGTTGGGACTCCTCCTTGACTTCAGATGTTCGGACTGGACGCCCGCGAGCAACGCTTCCGGGTGTTTTGTTTCCTTCACCTCGTCCACATGGCTCGTGCTCCTCCATTGGCAAAACGGCTCTCTCGTAAACCGCTTTACCTCTTTCCAAATTTCCGTGTTATGAGCTTCTCACAGATTCTCAATCTCGTCAAACCTGAGCCGATCAGCGACTGCTGCGGTTCTCTCGTCACCGACATCAACGGCTACGACGTGTGTACTTGCTGTCTGCAGATGTGCCACGCCTTGCACGCCAATTTGCTTCCTTCCCGTTGTTGCCATGAACCGATCTCGAATGAGCAGTGAGTGGTGCGAATGCGTCGACTCTTCCGACGACGTGTTCTACATGCCCGATTTCTCCTGCCGTTGCGGAGTCGACAAGCATCACTTCCATTGCGAATCCTGCCTCCGAATAACACAAATAGGGTGAAACCCAAGAATCAAGCCCCGGTTCCGGTCGGGGCTTTTTCATTTCTCTTCCAATTTTCTTCATCATGAATCAAATCACTCTCCCCACTCCTCCCCGGAACGGCTCACCTGTTCCACATCTCACCAGCATCCACGCATCCACCCGTCGCGGTGAATACGGCAGTCACAAGTATCCCGGCAATTGTGGCGGATACCTCATCCGTGACCTGTTGCAGTATTTCCTACCAAAGCGCGTTTTGGACCCCATGACCGGGTCCGGTACTTGTCGGGACGTTTGCCGGGAACTCGGAATCGAGCATTTCTCCGGAGACATCCGTTTCGGCTTCGATTGTGCCAATTCGGAGCACATGAAGATTGTCGGCAAATACGACTTCGTGTGGATTCACCCGCCGTACTGGCGAATGAAGGTCTACAGCGATGATCCACGGGACCTGTCGACCGCTCCGACGTGTATCGATTTTCTCGCCCGCTACTGGAAAGTCATCTGGAATTGCAAAGAAGCCCTGACTCCCGGCGGTCACCTCGCCGTCTTGATGGGTGATTACACCGACCGAGAAGCCGGCTACGTGCCACTGACGTACTACACCAAACGGCTGTGTTTCGACGCCGGTCTGCGGCAAAAGTGCACCGAGATCATCCGCCTGCAGCACGGCAACACATCATCGAAAAAGAGTTACCGCTCTTCGTTCATTCCTGGCCTGCATGACACCTGCTTGGTGGTGCAGAAGCCGATTGTATCCACTTCCCCCACGACCAATGTTTGATTTGTTCCTCGAAAACGTCGCAATCAATGAGCTGCACGGATATTTCGAAGTTCTGGATTACCGGTACTTCGAAGATCAGTGGAAAGACTGCGTTAAAGAAATGCAGCAGACATTCGACTGCACGTACGACACCCGGTTCATGCTGATCGATACAGAATCAAAACAGTGCCCTTGTCCGTTCACAATGCCTGACCGGAAAACGGCTGAGGCAGTACTCGCCTGCCAAAAAGACAAAGACAAAGTCGAAATTGCAATGGTGCTTGTCGAACGATAAGACCGCTGGGCGGCATCCTTCGGGGTGTCGCCCGATTTTTACACCTTTCTCCTTTTTCTCATGTCACTTCACACTCCTGGACCTTGGCAGACCGATGGTCCATTTTCCATTCAGACTGATACGGAAATCCGCTGCAACGGTATGGTTGTTCAAAATGACTTTGGCAACCCGCTGGCTAGCGTGACTTTCGGAGAAGATTGCTCCGTCACAACAAAAGCGAACGCAAGGCTCATGGCTGCGGCTCCTGACTTGCTTAGAGCCTGCTACCTAGCGTTGGATTTGCTTGATACCAAAACTCCCGAAGACGTAGAAACCGAAGCCCTACGTACTCTCAAGCAGGCCATCAACAAAGCTATCTGCCTTTAGCTCTCGCCCCGGTCCCATAGCGGATCGGGGCTTTTTTCATGCTCCAGCTGCGGAGCGACGCAGCAGCGGCACCTCGCGCCTACGCAAACGTCTGCCGCCGTCCGCTCCGGCTCCGGTGCCTTGCCAACGTCAAACAGGCCCCTGCGTGTGAACGCAGAGGCCGTAGCGGCTCACTCCCAGACAACAACACGATTGGTGTGCCCGTTGTTGTGGGGTTTCCCGTTGGGCTTCTCGTCGGCCCTTTCGGACTGCTCAAGACAGATTTGCTCCGGCTGCGGTTTTGGGAATGTGGGCTCCATCGAGGAATCCATATCGAAGTCGACACGGTGAAGAGCGACAAAGGTTCTGTGCATGTCTTCGCACAAATCCCAGACCTTCAACTCGAAGCCGCAACGATGACGGGTCCCGAGGCGGAGCACGCCGGCCTTCTCAACCACATGACCGTTGGCGTTGCTGTTGAACAGATAACCGTACTCGTTCACTTGGAGCATCTGGGTCCGGAAGATGCCGGACTTCGATGACTTGATGTCGAGCACGGTGTGACCATCGAGACGGACCCGCAGATCCAACGTGCCGGCCAGACGGCGTTTGAGGCTGTAAACGACCTCTTCGACCGCGATAATCTCCGGCTTGTGATCCCGCATGAACCGCTGATACGACAGCAGCGCTTTCCACTCGTCGTGCTTGTACTCTGATTGAACCAGAGTTCGACCTTTGTGAAGTTGCTCGACGCCGCGATGGATAGCAGTGCCCCGAAAGGCTGCCTGCTGCAATGCGTTCTGGTAGTTGTCGTAGCTACCGTGGCTGCAAATCCACCGCATGAGCCCTTCGTCCGCCGGATACTTGCCAGTAATCCGGGTGACGTTGCGAAGCCAGGTGCCCGATGGTACGTGAAGATACCACCGGTCGCCTCTGACCTTGTAACGGTACAGTTCGTCGGAGACCTTGTAGCCTCCTTTGGGGATGTCCATGAGTCACCTCTCTTGTTGGGGTTATGTGAATGAACCGCTGAGGTGACGATAGCGCAGAATCAGGAGGGGCGCGAGCTACTGCTTACGTAGCCAGTCCGCTGCGGCAAACAGCAAAACTATCATGGGAACTGAAATCGATATCCAGAAAAAGCCATGTGGACAGGTCATACAGAAACGGGGGAAGGAATAGATTGCTCGACGTGAGCGGCTTTGTTCGAGTGCGGGAAGTCGTCCTTCAGCTCGTACAGGAAGCTGCGTGGTCCACACTGCTGCTGTTCGGTCAATCCCGGCGTTGGCTGTCGGACCCACTGCGGACATTTCTGTCTGTAGATCAGCACATCCTTCCCGAAGTCACTGAGCCGGTAGAGACGGTGTTGGCCTTTCTTCCCACACAACTCCAAGAGCTCGAAGTCGACCAGCTCAGACGGAGCCTTCAGCATGACGGACTTCGTGCTGAGAGCGATATCCATCGACTGGATCAGCTTGCCGAGCTGAGCCGTGGTCATCGAGCCATACCGAGCGTACAGACGAAGGACGAGCGGATACTCCCCTCTCCACGTGCGTTTGTAGATGCCGTGGAAGTGACCGAGATTGCAGCGGCGGCCGAGGTCATTGTTCTTCTTCACAATCTCAGAGAACGAGGGGCGAAGAGCGTCGGCGATGGCCTCTGCCAATTCCTCTGGTTCGTAGCAGACTTCACGGTCGCCGAACTCGCGGATAATGCCGGCAATTTTCTGAACGTCGCTCATCAGGCCGGCGGGAAGTGTTTCAGAAACCACTCGTTCCGTAATTCCAGAAACGCTACGTCAGCGTCGGTAGGTTCGTACCGACCGTACATGATCGCCTCCTGCACCTTCTCGTAGGCAATCTCCAATAGCAAAGCGGTGAAGTGAGGATGGTCACGATAACCACCGGAGTGGATGCGGCGAGGCAGCGGATAGAAATTGTAGACGGAACTGAATGCTTTACGGTCGCGGTTGCCTTCGCGGTATCCCCGACCGAGGATGTGAGCTTTATCGAGGCCGTGCCATTCCTGGGTGATCGGGTCCCGAGGCTGCTCGCCCCAAACGGCGATGAGGTCATTGTCCCGAAACTTGGCGGCATCAGCTGGCATTAGGCGAAGAGGGTAGGATTTCGCTCCGCATCGCGGACTTCTGCCTCTGAAACGTCAGGCATGGATTTGCTGGTAGCGGTCTGCTGCAGGAAGTCTTGCAGACGCGTGTCTTTCTGCACTTTCTCACGCTGCTCCATCTCCAAATCTCTACGAACGTCAGTGTTGCCCTGTACGGCGTCGGGAGCACTCCGGGGCTGTTGGGGAGCCCGGTGCTCCCTTCTCGCCTGCTGAGCGCGTTTGTGGGCCGCTGAGAACCAGTTGTTTATCCGTGCCGTGGTGACAATGCGGTGGCCCTTGTCTTTGCACCAGACAAGACACTTGTGCAACTCTTCCGACATATGGAAGGAGTTCTGGTACCGTCGTACCGATAGCTCCAGCGTATCACCTCGCACCTGATTCTTCAGGCCGAGATGCACACAGTACTCTGCAATCACGTTGAGCAGTTTGGTCGTGGCAACGCTGTAGCGGCCCACATTGTGGCTCTTTGGAACGAGCCTGCCGGTACCGTTGCAGCCGGGGCATTGAAGAGGATCGTGAGGCATGGGAGAAGAGAGTAAGGGGGCCGGAAACCGACCCCCGGACTGATTAGAAAACGTCTATGTCGTCGTCACCATCACCGTCATCGAAACTGACATCAACAGTGTCAGCCTCGATCACTCCGTCTGACGCATCGATGAGCTGACGGAACTGAGCTTCAAACTGCATGGTCAGAAGGTCCTCCTGTTTCTGCCAGGCGTTCGCGGCCTCATTCAACTCTTCGCCTTCGAGTCGCTCGATGGCTTCAAATTGAACATAGTGCCAAGGGACATCTCCGAGCACCTCCTTGCTCGCGAGCTTGCACTTGGTAGTGAAGTACACCAGATACTCAGACGACATCAGGTTCTTCTGGTAGTGCTTGAAAGAAAGCGGCTGCGGATTCTTGAAGTCGACATCTTTCTGACCTTCAGGAATGCCGACGAGTGATGACTTATTCGTATCCATGCGGTAAATCTCACCATCGTACAGAACGTAGAAGATGACACGGAACGACAGCTTGCTTTTCTTTTCGACGCTGTCGTAGTAATGAGCCTCCTTGTACTCCTTGAACTGCGGGTAGGGCAGAGCAGTTTCCAAGACATACCTGTTGTCCTGCATGCTCTTCAGATAGATCATCTCGTCGAAACTGCGGAATTCGTTCGTCTGAGCAACCATGCCACTGGCCTTCACATAGTACTTGTACCAGTACCGCTGATCCAAGATGACGACTGGCGGCTGTCTGCCGATGCTCTGTCGCTTATTGATGAACTCATTGTCGCTGCCTTCTTTCGGTACCCGCTTCTCGGTGTAAAACTCACCGGACAAGATGTTGTTGTCTTTATCATCTTTCGGGGCAACCTTGAGTTTCGGAAAGTACATGCCGGTGCTTTGTGGGATTGCCTGTGCCTGCTGGGCACGGGCGAGAATGTCACGTGCCTGCGGAGACACGGCGGCGAGAGCCTTGCTCTCAGTTTCTGCTGGATGATCTGCTGTTTCAGCCATGATCGTTAAGGGGGATTGAATAGGAGTGGTGGTAGTCCACCAGCGGAGCGGCGTCGGGTACCGCCCCAAGCTGGACTACGGCCGGTCTACTTAACATCGGCATACACTCTGCCATGGACGATGTCGTAGATCAGCGAGCGGGAAACGCCATACTGATCGGCTAGTGCCCACTGAGACCTTTTGCCCTTGGCGTACTGATTGCGGATGGACCGAACCTGCCGGGGCGTCAGCCGTCGCTTCTTGCGATTTGGCATACGGGGAGCGGGTAGATTGATAGAAAGGGTGGGAGCCTGCTGAGTGAGTAAAGGAGGAAAAGTTGAACCCCCTCTGCCTGTCAGACACACCTCTGGCGGAATAATTTCACCGTCGGCTCCCTGCACTGATTGACGAGGCCAGCTGGCCAACCCGGAGACCGGGCGGGCACAGCTACTCTCGAACTTCCCTCTTCCGTCGGTAGCGTTGCTCCAGCAACATGCCGAGAGCGATACCACTGACGAAGTGCAGGAAGCACAGGTAGTACAGAGTTGGATATGTCATGCGGTGGGAAGGAACAATTGGGTGGGGACGCGATATCCTTTCACAGCTATCCGTCCCCGTGGGTGGCTAGCTGCACCCCCAAGGCTTCCGTAGAAACCGAGGGGCTGGAGCTTATTTTGTGGCTTTAGCAATGGCCGTTTCAAGTGCGGATCGTACGACATCCGTTGGGCCGTTCTGCTTTTCCCATGATCGCACGAAGCCAAGAGCATACTGGCAGGCTTCCAGCAATTCAGGGGCAGCGGAAATGAGACGGGCGTTAGCTTCAGCATCACCATTCAAGCCAGGGGTTGCTGCAATTTTGTGCGGAATGCCGTCAACGAAGTAGTCATCAGCGCCAATAAGATATTGATGAGAGGTCTTGGTGACAGTCCACGGTGCAGGGGTTGCCCCTCTCGTTTCAAGCTCTGCGATGATTTCCGCCGCCTCTTGTGTTGAGTCAGTACGGTCGAGACGTTCTCTTAATTCTGCCGATGATGCAGTAGTGTTCTCCATGTGAAAGGGGTGAAAGGAAGTAAGTGACCGTATTGTACTCTTGGAATCCAGAGGCGCAACTACTCCAACTTGACACCATCCTCAATGACGTAGATTCGCTTTATTGACTTGGTAACGCTGAGGAGTTCCTGTTTCTCGACGGTTTTGATTTTGCCGGACTTTCGGCGTTCGCACGCAGCAGAGTAAGAGATGCCTTCCCGGTCGGCGTATTCCTGGAGTGTGAGCATGCCAACATTGTAGCTCAGGAATCCAAAAGCGCAACTCGGCAGCTGAGCCTCAAGGGGTTGGCTCGCTGCCGTGCCTGTGTTACGAAAAAGCCCCGCCAAAGGCAGGGCTCATCACTGGCAGACTGGTTCCTACTGAGGAACTTGGATGTGAGGCCACTTGTAATCAGCGGACTCCGGTGGAGCTGCGATGTCGACCTGGATGTCACGCCGACCGGCGGGACGCAGGCGGAGCAGCTTCTTGAATTCTTCCGGGTCGTCTGCATTGATGACAGCGGTACCGGCGTAGACGATCAGCTCGGCCGGGTTGGGGACGATGACTGCGACAGCAACACAGTCGGGCTGACCTTCGACGGTCTCCGGGATGTCGTCGAAGTTCGCAAGAATGGCACCATGAAAGACGCCGTCCTGGCCATGGTTAGGGAGGTCCTGAAGAGCCTTGTACGTTACACGCATAGAGTTGGGGGAAGAAAGCCAAACCAGCATATCACAAAACGCCCCTCATTGGTCGAGAGGCGTTTCGGTTGGGTTGTCTGGTCGGTTGTAGATTGGGTTGTAACCCGGTTGTATGGCAGTTGTAGGCCCGCTGGAGGCCACTACGCCACCGCGAGCGACCTTCTATGAAACCCTTCTGCCTGGGCAATTTCTCGCTTGGCTTTCGCAGCTCTCCGCTCCAATCGTTCGGTCTTCTCTCGTTGCTTCTTCTCTCGAATGGCTTCGTCACGGAGGTAGCCCGCGTAGGCACTCGTCTTTCGGACCCACTCATTGCTACGGTCATCGAACACCAACGGGAAGCCGTTACGCAATTGGCGGATCAGGTCTTCTCTGGAGAGGTGCGGGTTGAGGATGCGACCATTGTTTGCATCGCGGGTGCAGACCTGAGTGTCATCGAACACGCCTGCCATCTTCTCGTACTTGTCCTTGGCGATGCCGAGCGTCCGCATGGCGTGGTCACGCTTGAATCCGTGCTCGCTGAGATACGACGCAAGCTCGTCGACCGGGATGCCTTCGTAGGTGTGAGCGTTCCCGGTACGCTTCCGGCGACGGACCCGGCGGACGATGGTCTTGGAGTTCCAACCGATCAGGAAGACTGCGATGCCGGTGGGGATGCGGTACTCGTTCCACTGCAGGACATCGAGCAGCACGCCGGCCATGAAGTTCGGTGCCGCCCAGAGCAGGCAAAACAGCACCACACAACTGGTACGCAAAACCGCCTTTTTCATTGCCTTGGGGGTTGCGTTGTCGAGCCAGCGACAGAAACGGGAGTAAAGAACGCGGCGAACAGAAGTGCGAGGGTGGGACTTGTTTGGCTGAACCGCGTAGAGGGGCCGGTGATTTTGGGTGAGTGTGAGTGTTTCCATACGTGTAAAGAGTTAATGCGTCTTTAACATGTACTTTCCATGTTTATAGCAAGACGCTGTCGCCTCGGATAAGGTCTCGGACGATGCCGGCAACAAGCAAAAGTCCGAGCAGGCCGGTGATGATGGCAGCGACTACCATTGGATGACGAAGGTGAGCAGCTGACCGTCAGAAGTGTGCAGACGCACTTGGTCGGGGTAGAACATGGGATATGGGGAATTGGATATTTGTGTCGTGATGACAAGTATATTTTACCTGAAAACTGAGTCACGCGCAAGCTGATTCGGTTACCTAGTCAATGCGGAACAGCTTCAGAATCCATCGAGGAATGCAGCTGCGGAGTTCATTCTTGAGCTTCTGGAACTCCAGATACAAGTAGTACATTTCACGCAATGCGGACCCTGGTGGATACTCGCAATCGAAACAAAGGCCGTCATCGTACTTCGCCTCGCACTTCTGGCAGCAGACGCACTTGCTCATACAACAGAACGGAAGAGGTCAACCGAGAACAGGAAGACGGCGAGGTAGATGGGCCAGAGGACGATGTGATGGTTATTCATCGGAGAGAGTCAAGGTAATCTTGTTCTACTTGCCTAATTTCGGCGCTTGCATCAGCAAGCCATGCTTTTAACCTGTCGTTCTCTTCCTTTAGCTGTCGATTCTCTTTCCAAAGCCGTCTGCAGAAACTAGCGATTTCTGGGAAGTCACCGACTAGCTTCATCGAGGAAGGGTACTTGAGGAAGTACTGAATTTTTTTGAGGGTTTCCTCTGCCGATGGTGTCTGTGGCTTAGTCACGGGAAAGAGCGGAAATCAAACGGTCAGGATCAGCCTTGTACTCAATCGATGGTCGCTCTGTCAGCAATCCGGCTTCAGCCAAGTGGCAATACCACGGTGCGAGTGCGTCGGCAGCGATGTCGTACTCTTTTGTACGCTCCTTTTTGGCGATGCGAAATGCCTCATCTGAAACACGGGCATGATCAGGGAAGATGTCGGCAATGTAAAAGGGATTGGGTCCCATGCTGCTGAGTTTGACGTAGACGTAGGTAGGCAGAAGGCGGAGTAGCTCGTCAGTCGTTGGAGCCGCCAAGGCTTCCTCGTCTGCGCGGTAGTAGCCCATGTACGCGAGCGTCTGGCGGGCAACGGGCTTCTCACCAACTCGGCAGAAGTACGTAGCGTCCTGCGGGAAACCAGCGGCCTTCAGCTGACGTGCAGCCTCACGCGAGGTGCAGATGTCGGGGGCTGGTGAGGTGAATGGGGCTGGCATCTCGCAGGTTAAGGAAGGATTTCAAAAGCAGAGCACTCGACAGGCACAAAGTCGCATGAAGTCTGCTGGACCGCAATGGGCTGCCCTGTCGAAACCAGGTACGAGACCATGCACAATCCGGCGATGGTGCCGAATAGAATGCCGATGTAGCAAGAGAGGGTTAGCGGTTGGTTCACTGTAGAAGGGGAATCACCACCGGACCCCGAAGGGTCCGACGGTCATGCTCCTGGTTGATTAGTCAGAGCACACAACGCGCTGGCTCCAGCGATTGCCGATGACAACACGCTTGTGTGCCGGGCAGTTGTAGAGACTCATGAGCCGAGCAATCTTCCGCTGAATGGTGTGAGCGGTGCTGCGGTCTCCGGTGCGGGTGACTCCGGTTGTCTCGTCCTGATTGGCGACGCTGATCGCGTTGGCATAGGTGCCGTTCGATCGAATGACTGAGAAGTCATTCAGGTACGCCAGCGGGAAGAGAAACATGGAACTAGCGAGGGCCAGTGATTTGAGAGCGATAGTACGCTTCATGGGATGGGGGGAGAAGAAAAAATAAAAACGGTATCAGCGGGTCCGTCGTGATGAACGGCAGCGACGCCATTTCAGAATGACGAAGCCTCGGTACATGGTGCGTTCAACTTCGAGCCAGTCACCGACCTCCGCACGAGCCAAGGGCACGGTGCCGGGACCATAGCCTCGGAAAGTTTCCTTTTGCGTTGCGTCATGGACGAAGTCGTTCAGGTCTTCGTCCTGCATCAGATACCGGTAGACGAAGTACGGCTGTCCGTCGGCCGCGAGGCGTTCTTGTGGCCCGAAAGAAGCGGTGATGCGAACGCGATGTGGCTTCTTCGGTCGGATGGTGTCCTTCAGGACTTTCCGGGGAGTGGTGCAGAGTGTGGAACTCATAGCAGGGTGTCGAGAGAAATGTGTAGAACTTTGGCGATGCGGACGGCGATGGCGAGAGATGGGCAGTGACGCTCTTTCTCAATGTGGATGTAGCTCACACGAGAGATGTTTACGGCCTGAGCAACGGCCTCCTGTGTCATGCGTTGCCGCGCTCTTGCCGCGCGGAGTTCTGCAGCAAACACAGAGAGGGTGAGATCGGGGCCGGCGTTGCATTCGCCTGTCATGCTCCAAGCGTAGAGGAACCTATACCTGAGCGCAAGAGTTTTTTTCTTTCTGTCTACGCTTCGCTACTTCAAGTCAAATAATCCCAGCTTCACGTAGATCGGCTTCCAGTTCGTCGACTGAGGAAACCCACGTAGCCACACCTCCGTTGTTCGCGATGTGCTCCAAGAACTCGTCTTGCTCTTTGGTCGGCTTCTTCCCCGGCCGCTTCACCTCGATTGCGAGAAACCGACCGTCCGGGCAGATGCCGATGATGTCGGATTGCCCCTTCATGCCATTGAAGCGGCGGTAACCACCATCGGGTAGCGGGATTGCGCCTTGGTTCTGTCGCCAATGGAAGATGCGGTATGCGGCGAGGAACTCCAGGCACGCCGCCTGAACTTCGGCTTCGGTGATGTCTGGACGGGCCATGCTCAGTAGACTGCCACGACCCGGACCCCGGTTGCAGTTGACAGGTGCATCAGGGTGATGCACAATGATGCAATCTATTGAGGAGATTGCTCATGGCGAAGTCCGAGGTCTCGAAAGACCAAAAGAAATCCATCAGAACAACAGTGAGTGTTCCGACAGAGGACTACGCAGAGCTTGAACGAATCGCCGAGAAGAAGAAAGTTTCCGTGGCTTGGGTGGTTCGTGAAGCCGTAGACCAATATCTGAAAACTCAGTCTCCGTTGTTCAGAGGATTGCGAGGATCAGAGTGACAAGTCAGCTCGAAGTCAGGAACGTTGAAGAGAAGCTGCGTTCCATTTGCTGGGACTTTGCTGACGCAAAGACCAATACCGGACCACACCGGATACATCCGTATCCAGCTCGGTTCATACCACAGATTCCTAGAGGACTCATCTCCCTGTTTCATCCAGGAGATGACTCTGCTGTCTTGGACCCGTTCTGTGGCTCTGGAACCACTTTGGTTGAAGCTGTATCTGCGGGGCTGCCTGCGGTTGGAATCGACTTGCATCCTTTGGCAATCTTGATTGGGAAAGTCAAAACAACACCACTAAGTACCTCAGTCACCAATGTTGCCCGCCATCTGTGTGAAACCGCTCAGATTAGGATTACTGAAGGAACGTTCGAAATTCCCGAGATCCCCCGTCTTGACCATTGGTTTCAAAAGCCGATTCAAGAAGCATTGGCAGCGTTGGTTACCGAGATCAACGCTGTCCCGTCAAGGGATATCAGCGACGCACTAAAGGTGGCTCTATCGAGCATTATTGTACGGGTGTCTAATCAAGACAGCGATACCCGGTACGCAGCGGTTGAAAAGTCTCTGTCGCAGGAAGATGTGTGGAGTCAATTTGTTCGTGCTGCCACAGTGGTGGATTCCGCTTTAGTTGAAATTGGAGCAAGCCTCTTCGCCTCCGACCCAAGGGTAAACCTCATCAACCAGGATATCCTGCAGGTATCTCCAGAATCTGTGCGAGAAAAAGTTGGGTTGGTTGTCACCTCACCACCGTACCCGAATGCGTACGAGTATTGGCTTTATCACAAGTACAGAATGTATTGGCTTGGAATGGACCCGATTGCTGTCAGGACGTCAGAGATTGGTGCTAGGCCGCACTACTTCAAGAAGAATCATCAGACTGAGGACGACTTTGAAAGGCAGATGGAACAGTGTTTTTCCTTGCTTGCCAAAGTAATGAAAGACGGAGCATACGCATGCTTTGTCGTTGGTCGCTCCATCATTCACGGCCGTGAAATTGACAACGAAGCATTGCTGGAACGGGCGGCAAAACACAATGGTTTTCGCAAGGTCGGTTTGGCTACCCGGAACATCGCCATGAATCGAAAGTCATTCAACTTGTCCCACGCAACTATCGCACGCGAAGGCATTGTCGTTTTTCGACTTGGTTAAACATGAGCAACGCACAACTGCTATGGCACGGCTATCGATACTTTCCCTACGAGCGAATGCTCGCAGAGCGGGAAGCTGCTGCGTTCTTTGGCCGAGTAACGGAAGCTGAGGACGACTTCATCACGGTGCCACTCAAGGGGAAGAATGAATCATCTCTGTCTCGATTGACGTACTTCAAAGTCGCTCAGGCTTCAGATGCGAATATCGTCCCTGATCAGACAAAGCTGGAAGCGTCAGCTGGCACGAATGGTTCGATGTGGTTTCCGGTTAAGCAGCCAATTCCGGAACTAAAACGGCAAAGCACCCGATATTCAGCTCACGGTCTTCACGAATACCGTGGAAAGTTCAATCCGCAGGTCGTAAGAGCCATTGGAAACATCTTCGGCTTGAAGCCTGGATCATGGGTCCTTGACCCGTTTTGCGGATCGGGTACGACGCTCCTGGAGTCCGCTCATATTGGCTGGAATTGCGTTGGATTCGATATCAACCCCTTGGGCGTTCTGATTGCTAATGCCAAAGTCGCTGCGTTCAAGGCAGATCCAAATGACTTGCAGCAGGAATCGGAGCAGATTATAGGCCGCATCCAGGGGCAAGCATGCGATGGTCGAGACTGGAAGCGCTATCTGCCAAACATTGAGTATCTTCAGAGCTGGTTTCCCAAAGCAGTCCTCGTCCAGATTCGACAAATTACAGAAGCAATCGACGCCATCAGCTGTGAGTCACATCGCAACATCTACAAGGTGATTCTCAGCGATATTTGCCGCGACGTTTCGTTGCAGGACCCAAAGGACCTTCGAATACGCCGACGAAAAGAGCCGAAGGACACCTACCCCGCTTTGGAGCTCTTTGTAGAGTCGATTCGCTCAAAGATTGCAACTATCAGGCGTGCTCGAGAATTCGTGTCTCCTTCGGACAATACCAAGCAGATTGCCATCGAGTCCGACTGCCGCGTAGCCGGTGATACTGTTCATAAAATTCTCGGCGAAGGGCGTCGGCGAACATTCGATGCTGCAATTACAAGCCCGCCTTATGCAACTGCACTGCCTTACATGGATACTCAACGGTTGAGCCTCGCTGTTCTGGGATTGATGGAAGCCAGCGAAATCCGGCGACGTGAAAAAGACCTGATTGGCAATCGAGAGATTACGGATGCCGAGCGTCGTTTGATGGAAGCCGAACTGGTCGAGAATACGAAAGAGCTGCCCGATTCTGCCCACCGATTCTGCGTGGAACTCTTGGACCTGGCTGACCATAGTTCACACGGCTTCCGGCGAAAGAACGTCCCATCATTAGTCTATGCCTACCTTGGTGAGATGGCAACGATGTTCGAAACCGTCCGATCGCAAGTTAAGCGGGGCGGTAAGTATGCCCTTCTCGTAGGCCGAAACACAACTACGCTGCAGAAGAAAGAAATTACTATTCAGACACCGACACTTCTCGCTGAAGTGGCTGAGAGTCGAGGATGGACTCTAGAAGAGATGCTCTCCTTCGATGCATATCACCGATACGACGTCCACCGGAGCAATTCAATCACCGCTGAAGAGTTGGTAGTACTCAAGCGTTAATCGTCGTCGATGACCGGTAGTCCGGCATCCACAGCCCATTGTCGGATTTCTTTATTCTCTGCAAGTTTCCTCAAAGCGCTCTTCTCTAGATGCCAAGCGACTTTCGCAGTGGTTGGATACCCTCGGCTAGTTAGAATTTCTGCGACCTCTTTATGACTCAAAACGAGTTCTTCGTTTGAGTTTCTGTTCTTTGCAGCCATTGATTATCAACTCTCAGCAAAATTTGCTGTAGTGGTTGTGTCTGGAACGTGAACTCCAGTGAAATGGGTAAATTCATCGTTCGAGAGATATCCGTACTGTTTTCCCTGATGACCAATATCATGAATCGCGTAGGGCCTCAATAGCTGAAACTCAGGGGTCCCACTTCGGAAGATTCTAAGCTCATATTCTGTTTCCGATACACGTGTGATGGCAGCGAGGTCCCCATTGCTAGCAACGCCGGAATAGCGAAGTGCTCCAGTGCCGAGACGGAAGTCTAAGTTGTTCTCTGCTTCGAACGTGACCCGGCATTTGCGATCGACCACCTGCAAATCCATGTAGTACATCGAAATCAGGCAGGAAAACGTCGCTTTCTGGCCTCGCTGATTGCGGATTGTAAGCGGCGGGAAGAAGTCATAACAGTCCTTGCTCAGCCAGAAATACTGCGTTCCTTTGCCGGCGTTTGTACCTGGTTGGGCTTGGATTCTCGCGGTGTCGGCGTGGCCAAGAAGCACGACCATGGTCGATTCTTCTGATTCATCGAGCTTGACCGTTCCGGCGTATTCGTCGTAAAGAAGCTGCCACGCCGGAGCATTCATGTCGGCAAGCGTCGGCGTATATATGTTCCATGACTGTGACAGAATGCCATCGACCATGGACTGCCAGGAAAACCCCATCCCCAACGTTGTTTCCCGTTCGAGAATGACTGCAGCCTCGACATTCTGCCCCATGCCAGGTCCAGTGAAGTTCCCGGATGTGACCACCAGTCGCTCGCCGTCAGAATTCTCGGCCCCGTAGCACTTGGCGTGCAGAATTCGCTTGCGGTTGATCAGGTGGACTTCTGCACCGCAATTCAGCAATTCCTCCACGATTTGTTTACTGGACAGCCGTTGCGATGTGCTGCCACCTAGAATAGCGACAATCCGACCTCCGTTTGCAACGTGCTCCCTGAACACCTCGAAGAATCGTACGCCGCCGTTATAGTTGGCGAACCCCGAAATGATGTAGATGGTCCCATCTCCCGGAGTCTGTTCACGAACCCAGACCTGTTCGAGCATTCGAAGAAGCCCGGTTGCCGCTCCGGTTGAATATACATTTGGGTGTAAGGAAAACCCTTCCATAGTCCGAGTTCGTCCACTGCGCTTGGGTTTAGCGAACCTGGACTACTTGCAACGGACAGTGGTACGATCCTCGGGTAATTCTGCTCAGCGGAATTGCACCGCGGGGATCGGCTTCCGTTGGGCCCATTGGCTCACGAAGAACAAAACATCAGTGGCACGCGGCTACCAACTGCAACCACTGATGAATCCGGTCCCCGCCATTTTGGCTAGCATGCGTCAAGAATTCAAGTTGCGCAGCGGTAACAGGTTAGGCACTCTCAACCCGTCCGATTCTTTTCCTTTGACGACGGAGGTGCCTCATGGACCCGAACGCAACGTGGAAGTTGCTCGCCGAAGCCTTCGAGCAAGTGCAGAGCGACTGCGAAGCGTGGGAAGCCATTGAAGAACACGCCGAGAACCTGATGTATTGGCTCTCTCGTGGAGGCTTCCCGCCAGAGATTACCGGTCATCGAGAATTCGACCGGCTCGTGGCAAAGCAAACGTGTGATGCGATCCTCAACTGGGAGGTCGCCTGACTCGGACACGCTCCTCGGCAACGGGGAGCATTTTTGTCGTGGAAGAGTGCTCTGTGGGCTGGTGGCAGGTTTCGACGCTGCATTAACGGCTTCTGACAGGCTAAGAGCCAACGCCCGTACCGTTTGCCGAACTTGGTTCGACTTTCAGACTTTTCCGCAAGGTCAGCAGTTGGCATGCATCCCTATTTTGTCCACACCAGCACAGAGCACTCACGGCTGTAGCAGTGGCAGGGACTTGCACCCTACTTGACCGCAGGGACGGTTGCTTACCTATTCAGCCACACTGCTACATGCGTGAATCTTCTTGGAGCCCTCAACCTCAGCCCAAGGCTGAGGTGCTGTCGTAAAGACAAGGAGATGAATCCGATTACCCCGTTTGCACGGGGGCTGAAGACTCATGCAGAGTAAACCACAACAGCGACGATTTGCGCAAGACGTTGAATCTGCTTCACATTGGTCAGCAAACAGCGAACATTCCCGGATACTGTACTCCGATATAACATCGGGCATGGTTTGCACTGCATTAGGATTTAACATGCTCTGCTGTATTTCTTCCGGATGGAGCCAACCGAGTGTAACACAGCGACGATTCAGCAAATTGATTCAGCCTGCCTCCTCTCCACCAAGGTGCAGTTTTTCCGGGTCCGTTTGCGGCTTCTCTCACCTCGGATTGGTCGGTACTCGCCCTCGCTACTCTGCGTGCCGGCTCCGTTCCGGCATATCGCACTTCCCGGGTCCGAACCCGAAGACGCCGCTTCCATCCGCTGTGGACCGTTTTTGTTGCGGCCCGGCACGTCAGCGTCAGCGGTCTTCAATCCCTGCAGGAAGATACGGGAGCGTATAGCGTAGTCCCGGTTACCGCCTCTCACGGGGAAGACCTGGCGACTGAATCACCTGCGGAAAGAACTGTTGTGACACCGATGGCGAGTTGTGTTATCGTCTGCTCGCTTTTCTGGTCACTCATGAAAAGTACTCCTTGCTCGGGGCCCCGGCAAGGTTTTATTTTGTGGTACGATTTCGGTCGTGACCGATGCTGAACGTGACTTGCTGGCCCACATCCGGGAGTTTGGCCCGACTCCGAAGCAGCGTCAGGTCCACACGAAAGGCATGAAGAAACGGACCCATGACGTGCTCGATCCGCTCTGGCAGGACGGACGACTGACCCGTCGTGAAGCGTACTTCCTCGTGATGCGGATACTGAAGATTCACGACCTTGAACGGTGCCACATCAGGTACCTCACCGAGCAGCAATGCCGTCAGTTGATCAACGTCATCGAAACCGGACGGTACTCCATCGCCGACGCAAAGGCGGCCGGACGCATCGCCGCCCGCTTTCCGTCGACGCTTACATCCGGACCCATCCGTTTCCCTCGTGCCTGGCAGCGTCTGCCGCTTCTCCGACGACGCTGGTGGCAAATTGGCTTGTCGGTTCGCTCGCTGGTAGACTGACCCACTGTGGATGTTCAGCTAGCTTTTGAGCGTATCGCTCCGGCATTCCCCACAGACGCAGATTTTCGCGGTCTCCACTTCCGCTGTGCGTATCGTTGCGACGTGTGGCTGATCGAACAGAAGAATCAGGGACGGTATTACTACTGGCTTCTGGCGTTCGGTGAAAAGAAACTGATTCACTCGTCGGTCAAGTCGAAGCTCCGCCCACTGCAGAAAATCGGTGACAGCTTCAAGCCGAGTCTGACGTATGATGAGTAGCGCCTACCACGCGCAGCATGTCTCATTCTTTTGCTTCCCCACCGGATATCCTTGGCACTCAAATCTGCAACAGCAGCTATCAGCCTCGGAGCACACCGCCGGGCGGCTTTGTTTGTGGCTCCTCTTCTGCCGGCGACACCGGACGTGCCAGCTGGTCGGTCTGACTGACCGCTCGCGCCGGACCCTGCCTGAACCACATGAGGAGACCATGAAACGGGACAATCGTCGCCGGGCGTGGTAGGCTTTGGCTGTGAACGGCGAAGAGCAGCAAGCACCGGCATTTCAGAAGCTGCCTCGCGAAAAACACGAGCCGGCATTGCTCTATCAGTTCTATCTGGAGGCGGGCGGAAACATCCGCGAAGCGATGCGTCTCGCCGAAGAAGCCGGCGAAGATCGTGTGCCTGCCAAGCCACACACTTGGGCCGACTACGCCGAACGCCACGATTTCCCAAAGCATCTGGAGCTGGATATTGCGCGGCAATACGAGGACTACCGCAAAAAACGCGAAGAGAATCAGCAGCTCGTCTTCGACCGTCTCGGCGAAGCCTTCGAGCTGATCTCCGATCGGTTCCTCAAATCACTCAAAGCGGATCTGAAGCTGATGGAAACTCGGGAACACAATGACAAACAGCGTATTGCTGCCGAGACCCGACTGCTCCGATACATGGGCTCCTACGAAGCCATCGACCGCCTGTTCCGCACGTACCTGCGGACCCGCAACGTCCCGGAGAAGCTCACGCAGCAGATGGTTGAGCACAGTGGCATGATCACCACCGCTGGCTACGACGATTTGGAGAAGCCCAAAGCCAAATCCCCCGAAGAGGCCCGCGAGCTGGCCGAGCAAGATTCTTGACTTGGTCCCCGGACCCGCGCTAAGGTCTGGCTCGTATGCAGGGAAGCATCACACCAGCAACGGCCGCACCAGCTTGCTTCCCTGCTTGGACGTGCGGCCGCCTTTGTTGTGAGATTTACTCCCCAAGCGAATGAATGAATTACTCGGAATCATTGGTGCTACCATATTCTTTATCGGTATGGCGATTGGGCTTATTACCCTGGTCGATTCTGCCACGGAAACATGGACGACGTACTGCCAGACGGAGGAGATGGCAAGGAATGAAATCAGCCTAAAGAGGGACTGTAATAGCAAAAGCTGCGTATATTCTTCAGGTACGCTTTGCGCAGAGATGAAGACCAGCATGGGTCAGGGAGGCAGATGGACCGCTCAGGCTGGTGTTACAGTCCTTCCTGGCAAACGCTGTGCTGATGTTGTTTTGAATAATTGCCGCCTTCAGTCCCGATGACCCCCACACCCCAAACCAGAGGCTGCACTCTGCATATCAAAGACGGTGAGCCGATCCGTGTCACCGAGACCAAAGCTGAAGCCCAGAAGAAGTGTGCCACGCAGGCATGGCAGGGCTTCCACACGCCGGAGGGCAATTACTGTCGCGTGAATTGTTCATGTATTACCAAGATTACCAATGACTGATCCGAAAGTTACCCGCATTTCAGATAAGGCTGTCGTCGTTACCGAAGAGGTGAGTGGTGCCGAAGCCAAGAAGCTATTGCAGGCCGAAGTCAACGCCTGTGCCAAAGCTGTCCGCAGCCTGGAGCAGCGAATCGCCGGTCTCGCGATGACGCCGGAGGATCAGCGATTGGCTCGACTTGAGGAGTTGCAGAAAGAACGCCGCGACAAGGTGATTGCGTACTACGATGCCAGGGACAAGCTCGAACGGGTCCAGTTTTCCCCGCCGAGTGATGAGAGCTGAGCCGTATATTTGCAAGACCGGGCCGAAGGCTGGAGAAATCCAATGGAAGCAGGATTGGGAGACGTGGTCCGAGAACTGGCAACGCTACGTCGACTTCGAGCGGGAAAAGCTGAGGGAGCTTGATGGCTTTTTGGTGCTTTTAGAGTTTGACGGACGATACATGTTTCGTAGTCGGTTTGACATGCCAGTCACGTGCTACGATTCGCAGCACCTCATTGGCTATTCCGAATATCTTGCAGACACCGAATCCAACCGCCTCCTCAAGCGGGCCGAGTTCCTCAAAGCCGTCTGCGAGAAGGTGGGCGTGGAGTGGTTACCTGACCCAGCCATTCAGATTGAGAAGGCCAAGGTATCTGTCGGCGACGATGAAGGCAGCCTCGAAGACTGCGGTGAGGTCAGCAACATCAAGATTGAACCGGCGAGGTCATGCGGCTGCGAAGGAGACGATGAGGCTTGCAGCGAATGCACGCCGAAGAATGGGCATATCTTCTTCAATGGGGAAGTCGTACCGTGCAAATGTCAGACTGTTACCGTCAATTATGTTCACAACGACGACGGCAGCATGACTCTGGACAGTATCGATCTTGACCCGGAAGAGCCATGCGATGGGAAAAACTGTGGCAATCTAGAAGCAGGGGACGATTGTGATCAAGTTGGCTGCGGTTGCGGCTGCCACAACTTAGGAGCCGCTGGATGCCCAGGCTGTGCGGACAACTGTCCCGATAAGATTCGGAAATACGGCTCAAACTTGGGTTCACCGGACTGCTACTCGAAGCAGGAGATTGATTCTGCTCTTGAACAACTCGAACGTCGTGTTGATCAGAAAGCCAGTCAGCTCGTTGGATTACTGCAGAAAGATACCTACTCACGCGAAGAGATAGATAGCCGCTTCGCAAACCTGTAGTAGACTCTGGGAGTGCATCCCGAAGACCGCAAGCGCATCGGCAACTGGCTCTGGCGTATTCAGCACCTCTACAAAATCAAGACGAAGGAGGCGGGCAAACTGACGCAGATGAAGCTGCGGCCGATTCAGCGCATCCTCGCGAAGCTTCTCCCGTACTGGAACTACCACCTCGTCTTGAAGGCTCGTCAGGAAGGTGTCTCCACGTTCTTCCTGATATGGCACCTCGACGCCACGATGTTCAGCCCGAATACCAACACCTGTATTCTGGCCGACAGCCGCGAGAACCTCGCCGGCCTGTTCCAAATCATCAAACTGGCGTACGAATCGTGCCCCGATGAAGTGCGTCTCGCCGATGGCAGAATTTGGAAGAAGCCGAAGGCCAAATACGACACCAAGAACGAGCTGACCTTTGAAGGCATCAACTCCACGATTTACGTGGCGCTGCGGGTCCGCTCTCGTACGGTGCATCGCCTGCACGTTTCTGAGTGGGCATTCATCAAGAACGCCGAAGAGGTACTGACCGCCACATTCCAAGCCGTACCGAAGAGCGGAATCATCACCGCCGAGTCCACCGCTGACGGTATGGGCGGCAGCTTCTACGAGGAGTGGTACAACGAAGACAGCCGCTTCATGAAACACTTCTTCGGTTTCCAAGACGACCCGGACTACTCCGAGCCGGTAGAGGACGAAGCAGCGTTTGCCGAGACACTCACCGCAGACGAGCGGAAGTATCTGGAACGTCCGGGAATGACGCTGGGCAATATCAAGTGGATGCGCCAGCATCTCTCCATCGCTGCCAACCGCAAGAAATTCAATCAGGAGTATCCGTCCTGTGCAGAGGAAGCCTTCCTGACTTCCGGTGTGTCGCCGTTCAACCGCGAGAAGATCATGGACTGGCCGACGCGGTCCCCGATCGAAGAGAAGATGGAAGGCCGGCTGAAATACTGGGTCAAGCCAATCAAAGACCGCCGGTACCTGGTATCGGTGGACAGTGCCTCGGGCGATGGTACCGAGAATCTGGGCGAGGAGTTCGACGAATCAGAGGGCGGTACCGACTACTCAGTGATTCAGGTCTGGGACTGTATCACGATGCAGCTGGTGGCGATGTTCCGAGCCAAGTGGCCCTACGCCAAGCTGCATCGCCTCGTGCACATGCTGGGGACGGAATACAACATGGCCTACGTCGCCATCGAAACGCTGCCATCCGCGCACGGTCTGACCGTCGTCAACAATCTGGTTCAGCACGTGAGCATGCCCGAGGACACGGACCCGTACCCGCAATGGCTGATCCACACGACCAAGACCGAAGAAACGAAGACCAAGCGAGCACAGAAGCACTGGGGCTGGCACACCACCGCCAAAACCAAGCCGCTCATCATCGATAAGCTGACGGAGCTGATCGAAGAGGAAGAAATCAAGGTTTACTCCCAGAAGGTGCAGACTGAGGCGCTCCGCTTCATCATCAATGAGAAGGGCCAGTACGAAGCGATGGAGGGCTACAAGGACGACTGTGTGATGGCGACGGCGATTGCGATGTACCTGATACCCGATGCTCTCCGAGCCGGAAGGCGCACCGCATCGAAGGAAGAACTCGGCATTCAAGATATGTGATATACTCTGCCTGCATCGGATGCCCACGGGCGTCCGAATTTCCTATACCCATCCGCCTCGTGCCCTACAACGTCAAGGACTTCCCGCCATCGGATGAAATCGAGCGTGTCGCCAAGGAAGACGACTATTTCAGCCTCCTCAGCTCAGAGCCATACGACTACAAGGGCCGAACTGATCGGGGTGTCTTTCGGCTGAAAGAGTTCTTCAGCAACGACGAGAAGAAGGCGGAGATTCTGGCGAAGGCGCTGAACATCGCGCCGCTGATTGCTGACGCCGGCACGGATTTCTTGTTTGGCGGACCCTTCAGCGTTGAAGTGGATGACGAGCGAGACGACAAGGAAGAGCTAGACAAGCGAATTGCAGACATACTGGAACGGAACAACCTGCAGGAACGCTTTGAAGAATCGTCAACGCTGTTCCAGGGCATCGGGCACACGCACTTCAAAATCTACGGCCGCGGTCAGGGCAGCAAGACTCAGGCCATCATCGAGGAGATACCGTACTCGTACTGGTATCCGAACTGGTCCGGGGTTGCTCTGGGGGCTGAGACCAACAACCCTCGCCTCGTCGTGCATCTGACCAACGTCGATGAAGAAGGCAAGCAAACGAAGTACATCTACATCGAGGACTACTTCTTCGAGAATGAGAAAGTCGTCATTGAATACGCTCTGTACGAAGAGAAGGCCGGGGCCAAAATCAGCGACCCGGTGGATCTGAAGGACAAGTTCCCGGAGTTGTTGCCGAAGAATGCCAAGCAGCACGAACAGACGAAGCGCTACCGCGAAACCACCAAGCTGACCGAGATGCCGATTGTCTCCATCCAGGACAAAAAGACCGTGCTGGACCGCTACGGGCAATCGATCTACAAGCGCATCATGCCGCTGCTGGAGGAAATCAACGACCGTCTGACGCAGGTCTCGATCCAGTTCCTCAAGCATTTGAACGCCAAGCTGCAGCTGCCTGAAAGCGCTATTGTTCGTGACCAGAGGACGGGAGAAGTTAAAAACATCGATTTGGAAGTGATTCTGGCCCAACAGGGCGATCCCGAAGCAAAATATATCACTAACGACAACCCGCTCATCGAGGATGCCTTCAAGCATATGGACCGTCTGATCCGCCAGTGTGCCAAGTTGACCCAGACACCTGATACCTTCCTGCTGGAAGATGAGAAAGGCGGTGTGGAGAAGGCTGAAGCTCTGAAAGTTCGCCTGATGAGCTTTCTAAAACGCGTGGCTAGATACCAGCGGAAATACGAAGAGGCCCTGCGCAAGCTGATCCGCAGAGCTCTGACCATCGAAGGGGTAGAGAAAGCGAATGAACTACCGCTGAAAATCACGTTCGACCTCGGTCTACCCAAAGACTGGCAGTACGACGTTGATGTGTGGTCTGCCGCGATGGACGCCGGCCTAGCATCCCGTGAGACCGCTATCCGCAGCTTCCAGGACATCGACGGTCCTGAACTCGAAGAGGAAATGAAGAAGATTGACGCCGAAGAGAAGGAGCGGATGCAGAGCCAGACCTACGACTCACTGAAACCGGGAGACAATCCGGATGACGAAGAGTAACCTGCACCCGTATGCCATTCTCCAGCGTGTTCCCCAATCCCCATCGGTCCCGTGAAGCGCTCGATGAGCAGCACGCGCAGCGGTTCATCGATACGCTACTGCATTATCGACGCAAAGAGGTATTGCAGGCACTCGTCGCCGGTTGGTGCGTGTTCCTGTTGATGGTGTTCTCGCTGATTTTCACGGTGCGTCTGGCGTTCCACCTGACATTGTGACCGTAGCCGAGAAGCTCCAACGTGGGCAGCTCCCGAATGCTGATATCCTGCGGCTCTTCCGCGAGGCACAGACCGAGCTCATCTCCATTATTGAACGCATCGAGAAGGGCAGTCGGTTCAGCCGGTTCCGACGGACTCAACTGCGGGCCATCGAGCGGGTGATTGTGAAACTGGAGGCCAATGCCCTGAACTGGGCCGATGATGCTCTGCCCGAAGTGATGGAGATTGGAGCAAAGGAAACGTACGAAGAGCTGAAATCGTTCGGCGAGACCGGCTTTCAAGTGAAGTTCTCCGGCGTACCGGAAGAGGCGATCAAGCAGTTTGTGGAAGAAGCCTGGCTGGATTTCGGTACCACAATGCAGGGGCTGCAGAAGAATGCGAAACGAGCAGCACTTGAGCGGCGCCGGGTCCAAGAGCGTGTCTTCAAGGGGCTGGTTCAGGGTGCATCTGTCGGACGGACCCAGCGTGAGATTGTCAGCGACCTGAAGAAACAGGGCTTCACTGTGCTGAAGGCAAAGAACGGATTCGGACGCCGATTCAGCCTCGAAGCCTACTCCAACATGCTGGTCCGCACGCAGAACATCACAGCGTATAACCTCGGCGTGAAGTCTCAATTGCTGGGTACCGGTCGCCGGTATGCATTGTTCCCGACCATCCGCCCCGACATCGACGGACCCGATATCTGCAACGACTGGGAGAAAAAGAAGTTTGTGGATTTGCTCCGCGACCCGCTACCGCCTGCGAGTACACACCCGAATTGCCGACACACAGTCTCTGCTGTCAGCTTTGATCAGCTGCAACGCGAACGGCCTGACCTCTACGAAAAGGCCCGGCGATTCTACCGCGAGACCATCGACGCAGATTGAGAAGTTGCGCGCCGGGTCCGCCGGGTGTAGGATAGGGACGTATTCAAACAGCCGGACTGCCCACGGGCAGCGCCGGCTTTTTGTCTTTCAGCCTCCCGGAAGCTGTCAAACTCCGGCCCGCTCTCCCATCCGAGCGCAATAGGATGGCCCGGCGGAACCCGTATTTACTACCACCCTCTCCCTATGGCGAATACGCCACACACTGCTCCTTCCCACAGCGATTCAGGACGACTTCCTCTCTTCTCACAGGTTCGTCAGCCCCTGAACTCCACATGCTTCTATCGCGAATTCAACGAAGCCGGCGACGGCGGAGATGATGATGGTGGCGAAGGCGGAGACGAGGGCGGCGAAGGTGACAAAGGTTCTGGTGACAAAGGCGACTCCGGCGACGGAGGCGACGACACCGGTGATAAAGACAAGAAAGGCAGCAAATCTCAGTCTCGTATCGAAGACCTCGTGTCTCAGCGTGATGCCGAACGGCAAGCACGCGAAGAGGCAGAGCGAAAGCTCAAGGAACGAGAAGATGCGGACAAAAAAGCTGCTGAAGAGAAGCTCAAGGAAGAAGGCAAGCTCAAAGAGCTGCTGGAATCCAAAGAGTCAGAACTCAGTGAGGCCACCGCTTCACGCGAGGAGCTTCAAGGGAAAGTCGAGAAATACGAAGAGTTCGCCAACGATCAGATTGCGAATGCTCTCGAAGCCATTGAGGACGAAGAGCAGCGCGAGGCCGCAGATGCCATGCTCGAAGGCCGCGATACTCTCGATAAATTCTCGCTTCTGCCCAAAGTCCTGAAACTTGCAGGCAAGTCGACAGAGAGCCACGAGTTCGGCAACAAGACTCCGAACGGAGAAAAGAAGACCGGACAGCTCGACGTTGATCAGAAGCAGGCCCGACTGGATGAACTGAATCAGAAGCAGCAGAAGGGCGAGATCACTGCTCAGGAGAAATCCGAGAAATACCGCCTGTCAAACGAGCTCTCTGCGCTGTGGAACAGGGACAAATCTAACGCCAATTAACTCTATCCCTCTTCTCACCACCCACTATGGACATCGGAATGCACTGGCACCTCGACGACCCGAAAACCATCCTCGATCCACGGATCATCACGATGGCGACGGAAATCAACCTCGGTAAAGACGAGGGTATTATCTGGGATCGTCTCGGTCCGCCCGAATCAATTGTCGACAACTTCGAGTTCGACATCTTCGACCGTTCGCGTACCGCACTCTCCGGTACCGTCGGTGACGGCTCCACCGGCTGGACTGACGATTCAACCACAACCAGCCTGAAAATGAACGAAGCCGCCGTGAAGGTGCTGACGAAGGGTTCTGTCATGCTGGTGAATGACACCGAGATGGTTATCGTGAAATCGGTTGATCGCGACAGCAATCTGATCGACGTGATCGAGCGTGGAGCAGGTGGTACGACTGCTTCTTCGCATGCTGACGGTACATCCTTCAAAGTGATTGGTGGAGCCATCAACAACAACGACCTGAAAGACGTTGAAAGCATGTTCGAACTCTCCGGTAAGTACACGAACTACTGCCAGCGTTTCCCTGAGACGATCGATCGTGAATTCGATGACATCATCCAGGCACGTAAGGCATTCGAGCAAGAGCCTCAGATTATCCGCGAGGCGTTGGATCGTATGTTCCGAAAGCTGGCTGCCTCTTGCATCCTCGGCCGAAAGCAGAAGAAGACGAAATCAAAGCCGTACATGACCGCCGGTATCCTGCAGCAGTTGGCTGAAGGCGGTGATGAGCGAAGTCCGCTTCGTCTGAACGCATCGGGAATTACGGACCCCGAAACACTGATGAAAACTGCCCTGAAGACCGTGTGGGCAGCCGGTGGAAACCCTCGTCAGTGCTACATCAGCCCAGCGAACAAGTACAAGTTCGGTCCGCTGATGGACGGACACGTACGCCTGTCTCGCAGCGAGGCCAAGGTGATCGGTACTGAAAGCCCCGAAGCCTTCCTCTTCGATAACGTGGAAGTCGAGTTCGTAGCTGACAAAGATATGCCGGACGATCGTATCGAAATCGTGACTGAAGAGATGATCAACAAGGGCTGGCGTAAGGACGACATCCTGCGCGGACCCGTTGAAGAACCATCCAACTCCTCTCTGGAAAAGCGATTCGCTATCTACGGTAGTGCCTTCATCATGGTCAAGGGTGTCGGCGTTAACCACATCGACGTCCACAACGTCAATATCTAAGCGACCCTCTGATACTTTCTCTATTCACCTTTCTACTCTTCGACTATGGGAACCTCTGTAAAATCACCGGGCGGCTGGGTACAGCTCCAGAATGCACGTATGCCTCGTAAGCTGGTTGTCGGCCTGCTAGGTCTCGCGTCGGCCGGCGGTCTGGGATACGGAGTCGCCCAGGGTGTGCTCGATGTGTATGGCAAGTTCCAGGGTGCTCAGGCTGCATACTACTGCGAGGCACAGCTGACGTCTGAAACCGCCAGTACAGTCACATATTCCTGCCTGAACCCACTGCCGGAAGGCATTTCCGGAGCGGTCCTGAAGGATCTGCTTTCAGGAGTGCTGACAAGCGAGGTACCAAGCCCAACTACCGAACTTGATGTCGGTACTGCCACCGGTTCGACAATGTCCGGTGAGAACATTTTCAAGAACCTGCAATTTAGTGCGGTAGGGAAGTGGCACACTACGTACAGCTCTGGAGCGTGGACCAGCTTCTCTGACTACGTTCTGGTCGCTCCGCGTAACTACACCGGTTCCTATCGCTACGTAAACGCCACCTTCAGCGGCGGCTCCGGCCAGACCGTCAGTGGCAACGCTCCTGCCGTCATTCGTCTCCCAATCGTACCGTGCAATCTGGACGGTGTCGGTTGCTAACCCTCATTCTGTATGTCACGCGAAAACTATCCAATCCCTCTCATCGGCTCCCGACTACCGCTTCATGTGCCGGTGTCATTTGAAACCGATGAAGTCGGTACATTCAAACTGCCTGCTCTGGGATATCGGGTCCGTGTCGTAGGTACAGCCAAAAGCGTCGTTACGAAAACCGTCGCCGGGTCCAACTCGGGCACGATCACCGTGAAGAACGGTGCCACTACCGTCGCGACGATCACCGTCGCTGCTTCCTCTGCCTTGGGCGATGAAGACAGTGCCAGCGTGACTGAAACCGTCTTTGAAGCCGACGAGCAAATTACTCTAACCACTGCCAAAGTTACCGCCGGCGGTCGAGCTCATGTGACGCTCACCGTCGAAATTCTTCCCCCACACGCCTAGTCATGAAACGCTACCTCATTAAAGAAGCCTTTATCCTGCAGTCCGCTGGTAGTCAGCTGATGCGCATCGGTCAGTATTACGCCACCGATGACGAGCAGCAGCTGGCAGAACTGGAGAAATTTGAGAAAGACGGCTCTGTCGAGAATGTCGCTCCGCGTGAAGCAGACGCCGAAAAGGAAGAGTCCAAAGACCCTCCTTCCACTGGTACGCAAGACCCACCGGCAGATCCAACCGAAGATATAACGATTGTTCCTGGCATCGGTGAGGGTTCACAGAAGAAGCTCGCGGCCCTAGACCCGCAAGTAAAGACTCTGACTGAGCTGAAAGCCGCTCTTGAACGTGAAGATGTGAAGAAAGCCCTCGGTGTCAATTACGAGAAGGCTGTTAAATACTTCGCGGAACAGGAGAACTAATGTCTGCAGGTGAGCTAGCCACCGGCGTGATTGATCACAAAATCGCTGTGGACGCTGCGAACACAGAGTATTCGCAGCTGCTTGTTCCTGACACAGACGATGCCTACGTGAAGCAGATCGAAATCCAGTGTCGTGATGGCACGGACATTCTCTGTTCGTTCTCGGAAGGTGCTGTCGATGGTTCTGCTCCAAGCGGAGCGTATTTCACAGTGAAGAGCGGTACTGTCTATCGGGTCTCAAATCTGCATTTGAACAAGGCTACGCTCTACGTCGCAGCAGGCGTCGGCTCAAAGGTAGTGGAGGTTAGAGTCTGGAAGCGCTAGACTGTTGTCATGACCATCCCGGACCCCACCTACATCACCGCTGACGAGGTGAAGGCCCAGACGCTGCTTGACGGTCTGGGTGATTTGAACCCGGAGGACATCGCGAAGCTCATCAGAATCGCCGAGGATGACATCGATGCGCATGTGGGTCCGCAGGAACGCCACCCGGATAACACCATCGACCGCGTATTTCCCCGCGTTTATGACCTGGACGAAGACGGCAACACCGAAATCCCGTACCTCGTGTCTGTCGCCACGCTTCGCCAAGTCGAATGGCTCTATTCGAACTGGTGGGACACTCGGACCAATTCTCTGCTGCCGATGAAGCACGATATCGAATCGTTCCGCATCGGCGGCGATGGAAGCTACGGAGAAACTCGGTCCCGAAAGGGCGAGGTCTCCAGCGATAACACGCTGGCACCGCAGGCGAGGGTGAAGCTGAAAGACTTCGTCAGCCGCACCGCAGCGATCGGCGTGACCGATCCTGACAAAGTTCCCCGCGCTACGTGAGCCACTACGAGACCGCCATAGATGAATTGGGCCAGACATGTGACGTGTATCGTCGAACGCGGACACGCACAGGCAAGAACGCGACCGAATCCTGGAGCAAGTCCGCCAGTAACGTGCCCTGCCTGAAACTGACGAAGAACGAGCCGATGCCGGTGGATACAAACAATACGACCAACGCCACACGGGTCCGGGTCCGGTTCTGCTTCAAAAAAGCCGCCAGCATCAATCTGCACGACCGAATCAGCTTTGAAGGCCGGATGTACGAGATATACGAGATCAACTCACCACCTACGAGTCTCGGGGTGCACCATAAAGTCGCCTTCTGTGACGTGATAACTGGTTCGTAGGGGTATGACAGCCCGAAGACACCGAACGGCCCTCCTACGCCGAGTATTGAGCCGACAGACACTGCTACAATAAGGGTGTGGCGAAGTTTCGTTTCAACCGCCGGAGTCTCCGCAACGCACAAGCCGGGTTCGACGCGGTTGCCCGGAAACGACGCCGCCAAATCGTCAACGCCCTGGCTATCTGGGCTGATGACACGGTAGGCGACATCCGGGCAGAGATTCTGCGTGTTGGTGCGTTCGATACCGGAGACCTCGCCGGTAGCGTCTCTCGGACCCGTGTCGTACAGATCGGTGGGCGGAAAGCTCGTGTCACGGTCTTCAGCAACAAAGAATACGCCAGCGTGATTGAATTCGGCCGACGGCGGCGCCGCGGCTACGGTCCTCCGGTGACGGTGCTCGCAGGCTGGGCCAAACGCAAAGGCATCATCAGCAAACTGCCGAACAATCCATCTCTCGACGGTCCGCTCGGGAAGAAGTACGCCGCTGCCCGTGCTATCTGGCGACGCAAAGACCGGGGCATCTTCCGCAGACTCCGCCGGAAGCGGAAGCAGGAACCACTCGATCCGGAAGTCCGCGAGTTCCTGATTCTGATTGCCATCTCCGAAGCAATCCGCATCCGGGGCATGAAAGGCCGCAAGCCGTTCTCCCGTGTCTGGAACCGACGACGCCGGACTTTCCGCCGCGACATCGCACGTATGGTACAATCCCGACCATAACTATCGACGACGCCATCTATCGGGAGCTTGTGTACGGCACAGTGTTGGACGGCCTGATGCCGTCTGCTGATAATTTCCGAGCCATCCACGTCAAAGAAGACCTGCGAGACGATTACGACAGTGATCAGAGCGAAGGCGACTACCCCTGGCTCATCTACCACATCGAAGACGATGAACCGTCCCGTAGTGTGATGGAAACCGTGATTATCGAGTTCGAGGTGATCGGCCTGCAGAGCAACGCCAACAAAGGCGCCGACTTGGTGAAGCAGATTTCCGATGCACTAATCGGCGAGTTCAAGGGCACCCGCAAGACCTGGGGCAAGTTCGACGAAGAAGGCAACGCGGACCCGTCAGGCGGCGTGCAAATGTCCGCCAGCTTCCTCGGCAGACTCAGGGACCCCGATACAACGCTCGATGAGATTGTGGACGTGATGCGGTTCCGATTTGCGCGTCCGGCCCTCTAGGAGTATTCTGTCTCCGTAACGCAAGCGACTGCCCCCGGGCCGCCGCTTTCTTTCGTTTTCCCTACTATGAGTCGCTCCAGCAGCAAATCACAGGCTGAAACCAAGGATGCTTCTGCAAAGCCCGCGAAGAAGAAGACCGAACAGCCCAAGAAACTGAAGCTGCGACTGAAGAAGAACGACTATGTGCGAGGCGAGTTCAAGAAAGCAGGCTATGAAAGAGAATTCCCCCGCGAAGAAGCTCTCCGTCGCCTGAATACCACTGACAAGTGGGAACCAGCGTAATCTAACCCCTTCCTCCCTCCTCTATGGCTGCCCTCGACGCCAATGCCCTCATCCTCGAATACGCCAATGTTGAAGTCGGTGACGACTCCGGCAGTCTCGTAGACCTTGGTTCATTCCGTGACGTGCGGATCGAAACCCGGTCTCAGCGTGTAACCATCCCGTCAGATAACCGGGGAGATATCCTCGACCGCGCCCGACAGCAGCTTGTAATGTCCGGTACCTGGTTGGAACCGGGTGACGTGAACAAACTGGAAAACCTCTTCAAAGGTCTGGTCACGAAGAGTAGCACCGCAGGGTCCGCCGTCAGTGGTGCAACGCAAGCCGTGGCATCCGGTTCTTGGAACTACGAGAATCTGATCTTCATCGAGAATCAGAACAACGACCTGTCTGAAATCACGATCAACTCCGTCTCCGCCGGTTCTGACGGAAGCCTGACCGAAGGAACGGACTACTTCAAAGTCAAAGACCCAGCGACTGGCAAGTGGGGCATCATCATCTACGACTCCGTAACGCTGACCACAGAGAGCCAAGCCCTGACGATCAACTACGACTACACTCCAGCGGCATCACTGAATCTTGCCGGCGGCAGCTCCGGTCAGACCGCCACGCCTCGATACATCAAGCTAACCGCCCCGAGCGAAGACAGCTCTACGACTGAGCGTATCGTGATCATGGAGTCTGCCATCGTGGAGAGCGAGATGCTCTGGGAGTTCGTGAACGTCGAAGAAGCAGGCAAGGTCGGTGAAATGCCGATTACCGCCGCTACCCGCAAGGGCACTGCCTGGAGCATTACGGACGAAATCAACGCCAGCTAGTAACATCGGGTCCATCATGCCGAGAGACAGTCGCCTTGCGCGGCTGTTTTTCGTTGGCGTAGACTGACGGCGTGCCTGAGCAAAAGATTATGGACCTCGGCGACTTCGTACCCATGTTGTATCCCATGAGGTTCTCGATTAACGGTCGCGAGTATAAGTACGTTCTGCCGGAAGCCTCGTTGGATGATGTACTCCGGTTGATGCATCGTGAGCAGGACAAAACTGACGACCCGATGAAGCAGATGCGCACGGTAGTCACGGACTTTCTGGTAAGCCATTGCCCGGAAGGCATGGACCCGGATACGCTGCGGGGTGATTTGAGCCAGGTACCGCACAGCAAAGAGGGTCGTCTCGATATCACCACGCTCTATCAGGCCATTCACCAACGGTACCCAAAAAAAGTGCCTGGGGCCAAGCAGGCCCCGGAACACACCAGTACGGCATCTGGATCGTTCGCAACATCGCGTTTCTTCAGCGGGCCAGCAAAGGCGCTCTGTCGCATGATGCAATTCTGGCGATGACCTATCGGCAGTTTGAAACGTACCTCGACGCCTACACCTACCTGCTACGTGAAGAATCGGACGAAGGCCGGAAAGCAAACCGGCGAGATGATATGAAAGCTCTCGCAGAGGATGAGGAGATTGCTGCGATGAAGGAGCGCGAACTCCAGAAGGCAAAGGAGCGACTCTCCGGTCTCAAAAAGGGTCATACATCAGGGTCGTAAAAGCCGTGGTAGAATAAGTGTGATTTTCATCCAAAGCCAGCGCCCACGGGCGTCTGGCTTTTTCTGTTCCCCTCTATGTCCGGAGACAAGATTCCACCACTGGAGATGGACGCCGAAATCGACTTCTCGAAGATCGAGGCAGGCTCCAAAGAACTGCAGAAAGCCTTGTCCAAGCTGGACCCGTCGCTGCAGCGCACCGAAAAGGGCATGAAGGATGTGGAGAAAGCCGGCAAAAGTGCAGGGAAGTCTACGGGCCTGTTCGGCTCAACTATCAAGGAACTGACAGTCGGTATGACTGCCGCCACGCTTGCTGCTGACGCTATCAGCCGTGGTCTCAGGGCTGTGAAGGACGCTTTCGTCAATTCGTTCAAAGCTGCCGTCGCGTTTGAAGAGCAGCTGGTGCAAGTAAGGAAGGTGACCAACGCCAGCGGCGAAGAGATGCAGCGGCTGAAGGGCTTCATCGAAGACCTCGCGGTGCAGACGGGTATCGCCAAAGAACAACTGGCGGATATCGCTGCCGGCGGTGGTCGTCTGGGTATCTTCGATCGGGACGGACTCTCGGGTTTGCAGGAGTTCACCCGTGTGATTGCGATGACCACGGTGGCGATGGAGGACTACGCCCTCAGCTCCGGTGAAGCATCGGACAAAACCGCCCGCCTGCTGAACCTATTCGGCGAAGACTCCAGCAACGCCGAAGAGCTGCTCTCCATCATCAACGAACTGTCGAATACGGCAGCGGCTACATCGTCCAATATCGCTGACAACGTGGAGAATTTCGCGTCTCTGTCGCAGTCGTTCGGCGCCTCGAAGGAGTCACTGCTCGCACTGGCGACCACGATGGAAGAAGTCGGCTCCGAACCGCAAGCATTCTCCACCGGATTCCAGACCGCATTGATCGAGATGCAGAAGGATACCGACAAGTTTGCCACGTTCCTCGGGGACGAACTGGGTCCCAAATTCAAAGAAGCATTCGCCGAAGAGCCTGTGGAAGCATTCGCAATCTTCCTGGAGGGCCTGCGGAAAACCGGCCGAGACATCGGTTCCACACTCGAAGCTCTCGGTATCGGTGACCGTCGTCTGATTCGTGAACTGCAGAAATTGGCGACTGACAAGGGACTGGAACGGTTCGCAGCCAATTTGGAGACCGCTGAAATTGCAGCGTCCAACGCCCGTGAATCTGTCTCGTCACTGCAGCAGGAGTTTGAACGCGCCGGTGACACCACCGGACGCCGCCTACGCAGCATGGGTGAAGCCGCCGAAAACGTCGGTAAAGCCTTCTCCGAACAACTCCAACCTCAAGCCAATACCGCCATCGACGCCATTATTGGCGGACTGGAAGCTGCTATTCCCTTGGCAGAGTCACTCGGCCGAACGATCGGCGGCGTGCTGGCGAAGATGTCGACCGTGCGGAAGTTTACCAATCCTGGCGGACTTGCTGCGAAATTCACATCGAATCTGTTCGGCGGCGATTCGACGCCGTACTACTCGGATGTCATCGGCGGAAGCCTGGTCAGTACCGGCGGATCGTCAACCACTGCTTCGACGGCCACGGACCCCGCGCCGGTTCTGCCTTCGGGCGGGGGCGGTGCCGCTCGGGAAGTTCGCAAAGCCGAGGAAGAGGCGAAGAAGCGACGGAAGGCGATTCTGGAGTTCGAAGCTGACCGTGCGAAAGTTATGGCCCTGCAACTGGAAGTGAAACGCGACACCGTCGGGCTGACCGAACGCGAGGAGCAGATTCTCACTCGTCTGGAGGGCGCTGTAGAAGAAGCATTTGACGTGCGCGTAGCAGAGGACTTCGAAGAAATGATGAAGGCTCTCAACGGTCAGACGGATGCTCTTGTCGATGAGCTGGAAGATGTCACCGGAAAAATCGAACGCATCCAAGGACAAATCAACTCGCTGATGGAGAACTCAAAGGAGCGCGTGCGTGACCTGACGCTCGATCTGGCCGAGTTCAGCGAAGAGGCTGCAAAGGAAGATGAGGAGCGGCTGCGCGAGCAGGCCCGGAAGCTCGCTGAGGCACTGGTCGAGGCAAAAAAAGTCACCGGCGGATTTATCGGTGGCGAGCTCATTCAGCGGGACGGGTCCGGCGGTGATGAGCTGGAAGCTCGTAGATCAGCCGAAACAATCGAAGGACTGATCAACAAAGGCGACAAGCTCGGCATCGCGATTCAGGAAGAACTGCAACGAGTACTCGACCTGCAACGGGGCAATGCGGCTGAACGGCTCATTGTCGAGCAGGAGTACGAAGACGCCCGGCTTGAGCAGGCACGTGAAGCGAAGAAGCGTGAGATGGAAATGAATATCGAGCTGGAAAAGGCATTCCAGGAAGGCAGACTCGATGAGTTCCTGCAAGCGAATGAAGAAGAGCTCTCTGCCAGTCAGGAAGCTCATGCAGCGGAGTTGCAGAGCAAACAGGCTGAACTGCAGCAGGAACTCACCATGCAGCAACAGCTTCAACAGCAGATTACCGAAGCTCTACTCGTGCAGATTCCGATCCGCAACCAAGCATCTGAAGCGTACAAGAATCAGGAAGTCGATCGCCTGAACCAGATTCGCAGTGCTGCGTTGCAGGCTGCGGCGGCACTGGCCAAGGCCCGACGCGGCGGCGGTAGCGGTGCTGCCTTTGCTGATGGCGGTCCGGTCATCGGCCCCGGTGGTCCGAAGGACGATGCAATCGATGCACGACTCTCGAACGGTGAGCATGTTTTGACCGCCAACGATGTACGAGCAATGGGCGGACAGAGTGCCGTCTTGCGATTCCGTGAAGCCCTCCACAGTGCCGCGGCTCGCCTTACCAGTCTGCCTAAGTTCGCCAATGGCGGACCGGTGGGCAAGGTGACGAACAACAACAGCAAGTCCCAGACGTTCAATTTCTACGGCGAAGCCGCCAGAGTCGCAGCGGACCCGACCATGATCCGCTGGCACACGCGGAAATAACCCCACACCCCTTATGCCCGCTAACGAGATTCAGATCACCATCGGCAGCATCCAATTCAATCAGAGCCTGAGTTACGACAGCAACTTCTACCTGCTGAAGAATACGCCGGAAATCCTCTCCACGCTGTCCACTCGGAAGACCGACATGGAGAAGCAGAGTGAGCACGGCGTAGAAGACAGTCTGTCGTTCTACGATGCCCGCATGCTGCCGTTTGAAGGGACAATCTACGGGTCCACTCAGGCAGCCCGCAAAACGATGGAGGAAGCACTTAAGCAAGCTGTTGCTCTGCCGATTTCTCAGAGCTACGGCGGTTCCGATGGGTACGTACTCGTGCTGATTACCGACGAAGACGGGACGGAGAAGCAGATTTACGCCAAAGTCCTCGAGCCGCCGAAGTTCGGACTGGTCGATGATGCGATGCCGGAACTGCGGTCGTTTGAGTTCGTGCTCTACGCCAAAGACCCGGTGATTTACGGCCAGAGCCTGACAACGGAGACCGGCCCGGAGTCGTATCTCACCACCACCTTCACAATTCAAGATGGTGCGCTCCCTACCGTTCAGGACGGTGACCTGCCGACGATTCAGGAATCAACGGGCAGTATTTTGACGGTGAGCAACGGCGGTACGATCGGTAGCCCGCCAACCATTACCATCAGTGGCCCGACCACTGACCCGGTGGTGAGCAATCTGACCACGGGCAAGAGCATGGATTTCAGTAAAGGCGGCGGTGTCTCACTCGGTGCCGGCGATACGCTGACAGTGAATGTTTCTGCCCGAACCATCGTCAAAACCTCGGGCGGTACGGATACCGACGTGAGCGGTGCGCTGACCGATGCTTCGGATTGGATTTTCATCGAGCCGGGAGACAACGAGTTTACGCTGTTTGATGACTCCCCCGGTGACCTCTCCGGCCAGATGCAAATCGATGTCCGTCCCGCTTGGATCTGATGTACCGTCTTGCGATTTATGAAACCACCGGCACGACTACGCCAAAGACGACGCTGTTTGAGGGCGATTTCCGCGTCGAACGGTGGAGCAAACGCATCAGCGCGCCCGGTAAGCTGGCCTTCTCAATGTACGCTTTCCACGCCAAGGCTACGGAAGACAACCTGCTCCCGTACCGCCGAGTCGAACTGCTGCGCCGAGATTCGTCCGGGACCTATCAGAAGGTCTGGTTCGGGTACATCGAAGCGTACAAGCAGATCGGCATAAACGTTGAGGTGATTTGTCAGGGAATGCTGAACCTGTTCAAGAAGCGGTTCACAGCCGCCAGTACCAGCTTCACCGGGCAGGGTTCAACGGAAGCCTTCGGACTGCTGACAGACACGAACAATGACGATGGTGCGACCGGCATCACGACGGGAAGCGGCGGCGTCACTACTACCCGCAATCTCACAATCGGACGCACGGACCTCCTGCGTGCCTGGGAGTATCTGGCGAAGGCTCATACTGCTGAGTTTGAAATCAACGACAACGGTGTGTTTGATTTCGTCTCGACGCTTGGGTCCGACAAATCCGGCACGCTCACTCTGCGGTTCCGCCGTGACGGTGAGCCGGGCAGTGGCATCCGTGATATCCGGCTTGGTGCGGACGGCGAACCTATGGTGAACCGCGTCATCGGACATTCATCCGTCGGCGGTGGTATTTCCTATCAATACGACAACGCCACCAGTCAAGCCACGTATGGCGTGCTCATCGAGCACAAGACCTTCAACGAAGCACAGAACATCAGCACGCTGACACCGATGACAACCGTTTACGGCACGCAGCGGGCCAATCCCGCCCCGGACTTCCGTATCGAGCCGGAACTGGAGTCGCAGAAGGTTGATCCCGTTTCGGGCACGCGGACACTCTCGGGATTGTCTGTGGAAGACATCGTTGTCGGTGACCTGATCACCGCTGATATTCTGAGCGAGAACCAAACCGTCAGCGCCACCAAGCGCATTGTGGAAATCGTTGTCGAAGTGGACGACAGCGGCAAAGAACGATTGCTACTGACTCTCTCTGAATCCGGTATCTTCATTTCGGCTTCCTACCTCGATGAATCGTTCGCGGACGACATCAAACGTCGTCTGCGAGATGCGGAAGCGCTCCTCTAGGAACCGTGCTATACTGACCTCGCATCGCCTCCGCCCTCGGGCGGCGGCATTTCTTTTATGGCCAACCAACGCGTCAGCATCATCGGCAGTTCGTCCGGTGCCTCAGTGGTACCGGGCTGGAATGACTACGAGTTTCAGCTGCTTGAAATGCTGCTCTTCACCGAAGGCGTGTTCCGCAACTGGGGCAATGCTTTTGCGGTATCCGAGAAAGGCAGCGGTGCCAACATGAGCGTCGATGTGGCCTCGGGCCGGGCACTGGTGGAGATTACGAATACGAACCTCTCGCACGGGAAGACCTACAAAGTCCACGCTGATATCGACGGGACGGAGAACCTGACGATCGCAACGGCCGACGCGACCAATCCCCGCAAAGACCGCGTTGTCATCGAGATTCTGGTCAACACGGACCCGAACGGTAATTCCTCCAACGTGCTGGATCTGAAAGTTGTCACCGGAACGCCCGCCGGTTCGCCATCTGCGCCGGCTCTGCCGTCGGTCAACTCAATCTCCCTCGGCATCGTCAATGTCCCTGCCGGAGCAACAAGCATCACGAACGCAAACATTGAAGACGACCGCTCCTTTACTGATATCAAGTCACAGGAACTGCTCTCGCTGGCCCGACAGGGATTGCTCAACATCTCCGCCTCAGCGTCCGGTACCGACACCATCACGGCGAGCATGACGCCGACAGTCAGTTCGTACAGCGACCGGGCTATTTACGGATTCATTGCCGCGAACAACAACACCGGAGCCGTCACGCTGAACATCGACGGTGTGGGAGCGAAGAGCGTTGTGAAATATGACGGCGTGGCTCTTGAGGCCAATGACATCCGTCAGAATGATTTCGTCTTGGTCGCTTACGAAGCCACGAACGACCGTTTCCGCATGCTCTCCCAGTCCGGGAACAATCCCAGCTCCGCATCGAAGGTCGTCCAGCACAAGACAGCCAACTACAGCGTGTCCTCCGCTGACACAGGCGGGGTCCTGACAAACAAAGGCGCCACCGGTGATGTGATCTTCGACCTTCCGGCGGCTTCCGGCGGACTGAACTATGAGTTCGTCATTTACGCCTCCCAGAACGTGCTCGTTCGAGCTGCGTCAGGCGATGAGATTGCACACGAAACCACCGCCGGCGAGGGTTGGCGGAACGACACGCCGTACGGGTGCTTCCGTATTGTCGCCATCGATTCAACGACGTGGATCGCCTGTCCTGTCGTGGGCACGTGGACCCGATACTACTATGCCGGGTACCTCGGAGGAGGCAGCACGGCATCAACGACTATCACTCGCTTCATCTTTGCCGATGAATCTTGTGCTGACATCTCGGAAACAATGGCAACCGGCCGAAACACGCTTGCCGGCGTGAGCGCGTCAGAAGCCGGATATTGGGCAGGTGGTGGCTCCTACTCAGACGTTGTCAGCAAATTCAATTTCTCCAGTGAAACAGAGGCAAACCTCGCGGCGACCCTTGGCACCGGTCGCAATAACCTCGCCAGCGTGCAGTCGTCGTCGATGGGCTACGTTTTGGGCGGATACAACGGGTCCGCTTCAAATGTGATTGACGATATCAACTTCAGCGACGATACAAGCTCAACAGTCGGGACCACTCTCGGCACTTCACGCTATGGAGCCGGTGGCGTGTCGTCATCGACAAAAGGTTATGTGATGGGCGGCCAAGGTCCGATCAGCTCGATTGAAGCGTTCGTATTCTCCGGGGAAACGATCTCAACACTCGGGGCCACAATGAGTGCGTCTCGGGCAAACATCCTCTCCGGTGTGCAGAGTGCGGATGCCGGGTACTGTGCCGGTGGTGAGGAAGCGAGCAAGGTTAACAAGATCGAGAAGTTCACATTCTCCAGCGAAACGTCAGCGAATCTCGCCGCGACGCTCGGAACTGCGCGTCAACGCACCGGCTCGGTGAGTGGGACCGATAAAGGTTATTTCTTTGGTGGTGACAATGCCGGTGACTTCACCGACATTGATGACATTGACTATGCGACCGATGCGAGTGCTACACTGGCGGCTGTCCTGCCTACTGCGAAGTACGGTCTCGCCGGCATCTCCAATCCTTCTTGACGAACGAAATCACCTCCATCGAGCAAATTGAGAACCAGACTGACATCTGGGAGTTGTTCGATTCCGTGCCGAAGGGAAATTCTCAGTTTCAGATCAAACGCATGCTCTTGCAGGAATACGGTCCGGAGAGAGCGTACCGGTTCGCCGTACTTCAGCTGCGAACAAGCTATGAAGCTCTGAAGACGGCCCGGATTGATCGTGATCGGGCGAAGGTCAAAATGCGGAGAGCAAGAGCACGGGCAAAGGCGTGCTTTTTCTGGAGTTCTAAGCGGGAACTTCTGCTGCTCGATGCTGAGCAACACGAGCTGGAGCTCAAGCTGCAGGAAGGACTCGTCAAGGATGCCTTCATCGAGGTGCAGGCATATCTCGACGCCTTGAAGGAATTGCCGAAAGTGACACGCAAGTCATTCGAAGCCGGAGAGCAAAATTACTGGGAACGTCGATTTAACTGCCAGGCCCAGCGAGAGGCACTGCAGGCCGTGTCGGGGATCAGCTCAGGCTTGTTGGAGAACTTCGAAAAAATGGGCGGCGATGCGTATGACCTTACACGGGGCGTTATTGCCCACCGTGGTGAACGACTAAACCTTCCTTCTCCAGACAATGCCCGACACGATTGAATCACTGGCTACCGACCTGAACCGGATTGACTCCACTGCGCAAAGTGACCGCGAACTGCTTATCCGAATCGACGCCCGCACAGAGTTCATCGTTTCGGACTTGAAGAATTATGTTCGCCGCGAGGAATTCTTGCCCGTTCAGGCAGTCACGTACAGTCTGGTCGGAATCATTCTGACATCCGTGATTGGTGCCGTGATAGCGGGAGCTTTGAGAAAACCAAAGCACTTTCCCCCACACCAGTGATTTGGGACATCTACAAATCACGCAACGATGCGGAGATAGCAAAACTGGACCCTGCGATGCAGCACAAGGTCCGCCAGCTCATGGCTCTGTGCCGGCTTGTCGGTGTTTATTTCTTGATCGTTTCCGGATACCGATCGGATGAAGAGCAGAACGAACTGTTCGCACAGGGCCGAACGAAACCGGGAAAGAAGGTGACCTGGGTTCGTGGCGGTGATTCATTGCATCAATACGGAGTCGCCATCGATGTCGTTCCGGTGGCCTTCTTTGTGGTTCCATTGGGGCACACGACCCCGGACAAGAGCAGCTGGATAGAATCGAAGCTCGAATGGGCCGGAAGGCGTTTGTTCGACGCTATCGCACGCATCGCCAAACACATCGGAATGGACCGCCCGTACCGTGACGCAGACCGAGGACATCTCACATACGCCCCTGACCTCAATATTGGCGATTTGAGAGCCGGAAAACGTCCTGACGCAGAAAGAGCCGCCGAAGATAGAAAAAACGACCTACGCGCGAGAATGAAGGTCGCAGAGGATGCCCTACATCGGGACTCGGTGGAAGCGGGCCGCAAGATAGAGTTGCGAAGACAGGTAAGAATGTTGGAACGACAAATTGCCGAAGTCGGGTAGTGCTACCATGTGTTCATGGAATCCTCATCCCCTCTTTTCCGACTCAACTGGGTCGACATCTTCAAAGGTCTGCGTGGTTCGCTCGTTGTCTTTGCCGCAGCGTTCACGGTTGGCGGTCTCCAGGAGATTCTCGCTCAGCTTGAAGCTGGCGCGATTGATCTCGGCCAGGTGAATTTCGCCCGCGACATCGCTATCGCCGGTGCCTCATTTCTCTTGGAAGAAGCTCGCCGCTACTTTAAGAACTACTCGAAGTAATGCCGCGAACATACCGACTGCTGATACTGCTGCTGCTCGTAGCCGTCGCAGCACCGCTCGGATGGCAGCCAGTATCAGCCCCAGACACCATTTCGTCCGTTTCCTCCAGCGGTACGAACTTCTCCACATCTGGATCTGATGCAGCGTCAGCTTCCCTTTGGAGTGGTGCTCTTCGCACAGGCAGCGGAAGTCACGCCAGATAACCTCTTTGCCGAGAATACACTTCCCGTTCCAGTAATAGCGTAGATGGTGAGCTTCGAGCCGCTTGCCCTTTTTGCGATAGTCGTATCCGCACACGGCACAGCGGTATTTGAAGTATGGCTTGGCCTCCTGCCGCTTCGCTCTGGCCGCCGGTGAATCGTGGAGTTTCCAGAACTCCTCGTGACTAAGCATGCTACGATAATAGCGCACTTACATCCGCACTTACTTGGATACTGAAAGCCACACTGAAAATGGCACTCATGGACTCAGTGCTTCGCCGGAGCGAGCGAAAGCGGTTATTGCTGATATGGAAGCCAAGGAGCGAGCACGCCAAGTAAAGCCGAAATCTTCAATAGTCACTTGGAACGAGAGAGATGCGATGCTCAAAGCGTGCGTAGACTTCGGTCTGAGCATGACTGACATTCGTGATTTCTCGATGACGTGGCCTCAGCCGATCACCACCATTCAGCAGGTCAGCGACAAGGTGAAGTCCCTGGGTCTGCGCACGACGTTTGAGCGGCGCAACCGAAAGCGGATCGGGCCGCACAATCAGGCCATCAACAATACGTTCATCCGACTTGCAGGCCAGACGCTTGAGCAAGGCTGGATGGTCGAGAAGATTACGCGGGAGCGAAAGGTGTTCGACTTCTCGCCGGTTCGGCCGGATTTCTACTTTGAAGCAGTGAAGGGCAAACGACGCGAGGCATTCTGCTTCGAAGTGCAGGCGGCGAAGACAGAGTTCACCCTCTGGGGTAAGAAGCTGTCACGCTACGTTCAGGCGTACAAAGAGTTGAAGCAGATGCAATCCCGGAAAGATGACGGCATCAATCTCTTCCGTGTGCCAATCATGGTCCACAGCCCTGACGAGCTCACCCGCGCTCGGCAGGAGGCCCGACGGGTCCTCTCCAAATCCGGGCATGAAGGACTGAATCTGTTCCTGTTCGCTCTCATTACCGATGTGGAGCGACGGTACACAGACGTGGTCAGTCGCGAAATTTGGCGGTCTGCTTGGAACGGGCAGAACCGGTGGACTCTGCTACCATAACGATGCTGTTTGTGGCCCCGCGAGGTCAGCCACCCACGCGTGTGATCTTATCACCGAGTCCGGTCGTAAAGGCTCTACCGGGGTCGGCTCGGTGGCCCCCCGGCAATCCGTTACGGACGCACAGAGCAAGAGGTGTCCCGGTGAAAGCCCGGCTTGCAGCAGGCCCCCACAACGCAAATCGGTTGAGCCGAACGCCAATGGCTCCCTGAGCGGAGGGGGCTTTTTTATTACAGGGAGCCTCGGCTCAACCTTATTGCGCCGCCCGACGTTCTCAGGCATTCTCCTGACCAGTGGCTCTTTCTTAATCACTGGTTCTCTAAACGGGAGGATGAAATGACTGACCTCACACGAGCCTCGAAGGAACTGTTCAGACGCAACCCTGACGAACGGTTCGAGACACTCCGATCTCTCTGGGAGCATTGTCACCAGCAGCGCGAAGATTCGACTGACCGGTGGCATTCGCCCGATACGATCGGGATGCAGGCGGCCGATAGATCCATTCGGTTGGCTGCCGGCACCGATGGTGCGTTCTTGATGAACGACTGGTCCTTCTCTCAGCTTTGCCGCATGGCAAAAGTTGCGAAGGACACGGTGAACCGTCTGTCGTCGGAAACCGCTACGCAGGTGTTCCGCGAGACAATGCCTTCAGGCAATAAGCCGGTCCAGATTCTGACCACCGGCGATACCGTCCGCTCCCTCCACGGTACGCAATATACGCGACTCTGGAACGCTGACCTCGTTCACATGCTCCGCGAATTCGCAGTGGACTTCGAACCACCGCAGAAAGGATTCAACGGAGCGACCGGCCTCTACGCCGGTGAACAGGACATGTTCGTGTTCCTGATCGACCCGAACGGATGGACGGAAATCAACGGTGAAGCCTTCGCCCCCGGTTTCTTCGTATGGAACTCCGAAGTCGGAAGACGCTCTCTCGGCGTCCAGACCTTTTGGTTTCAGGCCGTGTGCCAGAACCACATCGTCTGGGATGCGGTGGAAGTCATCGAGTGGCGGCGGAAACATACCGCCCGCGTCTCGGAAGGACTGTCGCAAATTCGGGAGATCATCGAACGACTGGTGGAGAAACGCGATGCACGTAAGGACGGATTCGCGAAGGTCGTATCCACGGCCATGCGCGAGAAGTTGGGTGATGACGCCGAGGAATGCCTCAAGGTGCTCAATCGGCAAGGTATCACTCGCGGTCTGGCAAAGAAGGCTCTGGAACTTGCCGGCCAAAAAGGGGCTTTCACGGTCTGGAGCGTGGTGGATGCACTCACGCAGATTTCGCGGGAATCGGTAAACGCCGGTGAACGCACAGAAACTGACGAGAGCGCTGCCAAGCTCCTCGCCCTCGTCTAAACCCGAAGGAGGTGTGCTATGTCACGACCCGTAGAGAGCTTTACGTACCCAGCTGGTCAGGGTTCGCAAATCGAGATTGCGGTCTGGGAGAACGAGCAGGAGAAGAAAGGGCAAACCTTTCTGACCCACTCGGTCTCCATTCAACGTCGCTACAAAGATGGCGACGAGTGGAAGACTGCGTCAGGTTTCAGGCCATCCGATCTGCTGACTGTTGCCCACGGTATGCACGAAGCATTCCAGTACATCATCAACGTTCGCTCGAAGAAGTGAGCCACTGACCCTCTGCACGACGCAGAGGGTCATTTGTATAGACAATTCGAAGTCTGCTTTTTGGGCTTCCCTGCTCAGTTCGACCTGAAGGACTTCAAGCAGGCCAAACCCTGGGGAAACGGCCCTTTCGGCGGACCCCTCAAAAGAGCATCAGACTCTCTAAATCATTGTCTGCTCGATGTTTGCGGGCGATTCATGAGGCACTGCACCTCGTTTCCAAAGGCGACATTTTGGCTTCCGAAGATTGCAAATTGCACGTAAGTGCTTTCAGAAAAATGGCTTACGGAGCCACCATGAGCCAGGTGTGTGCAAAGTCTGAGCAAATCTCCTACAAGATAAAACCATAGGCATTGGCAAAGAAAAACTAATAGTCAGCTATTAGGAGCCAACGCCAATCCTCTCGTGGCCCGCAGCGAAGTCAGCTGCGGAAATCCCCTGTACCCCATTTGCGCTCAACGTACGCGCAGAAGGAGAGATGCAATGAACATGAAGAAGCTTCTTTGTCGCGGAGCCTATTACTGCGGGATGCTGATGATGTGCAGTTCGTTCGCTTTGGTCGTCATCGATGTTATCGACGGTCGATCACAAATATGGATCACCTGTCATATCGCGGCGGAAATCCTCTCGGCCATCCTTATGCTTGGCGGACTCCTGGCTGAACCGCTTGCTGATCACGAAGACGCGATTCGCGAACTCCAAGATTTCAAGCAGGCACTGCTGAACAACGCACGGCCTGAACCGCAGGCAGCGCATCACCGAGACTCCGCTAACGAACCAACTTCAGCTCGCAATCAGTCAGTCGAAGACTTGGAAATTTCTCTTGGAGGACCAATCAATGAGAACGGTAATCGGTAATTGTGGAAACCGGCCGGTTAGCCTCCTTGAAGGAGGGTATGAGCGTCAGACATTGATTTGCGGTCCGACCGGCTATGGAAAGTCATCTCTACTCGAAGTGATGTCACTGCAGTTCGCGAGATGGGGTGAGGGGCTATTTATGCCCGACAGGGATGGAAAGACCGCTGATGATACCTTGGCGTACCTTCAAGACCTTGGGAAGACGGATCGAGTGGTTTACTTCAAACCAGAAGAGATCGCCTTCGGCCTGGACCCTTTCCAACACATCACTCCGGAGCAGATGCCTGCACGGGTGGAGGAGATCGCCCGCGCCATCGGCCGAAGCAAGAACATTGATAACTTCAAAGACCAAATGAGGCGGTCTCGATGGTTGGAAAATGCAATCTACCTCTGCGGCGCGAAAGACAAGAGAGGTCGATATCTGGGCCTCCATCGTGCGGAAGACGTGTTGGATGCCAGCCCCAAAGGTGCATGGAGGCGGATGTTCGAAAATCGGAAACACAATCTGCCGCCACGAGTCAGGCAAGACTTTACAAGTCTCATGCTCATGTCTCTGACGCAGAAAGAGCAGCACACCGAGAGCTCGGGCAACATTCTCAGGAGCTTCTTCAAGGCTTCGTTGATCAGCGAGCTATTCGACCCGAATCGCAGGGCCATCGACTGGAAATCTACTATTGGGCGAAAACTTGTCATCCTGGCCAATCTACAGAGTACAGACATTCTGTCGGACGAACAGGCTGACGCCATTGCTTCACTGATGATCCGAATGGCGATGCTGGCATCATATCGGGTCCAGAGTCCGTACTACCTCGTCATTGACGAAGCCGACAAAGTTCTGGGCGAAGACATCGGTGACGCCTATGCCAGAGCCAGAAAACGGAAGCTGCGGCTGATTCTGGCCATTCAGGACTTGACCAGCCTGAAGAACAAGCAGGTCGACATCACGGGCAAGGTCATGACGATGCCGGATCTCGTGATCAGCTTTAATCAGAAAGGTGACCAGGAACTGGAGCACTTCTCCAAGCTCTTTGCGACGGGCATTCTCGACTTCACTCAGCAGTACCGGCCGATGGACCGTCCCGACGGGTTTGATTGGATTCGCCTGGTTGAGCGGACATTCAGCCGGACAGCCGGAAGCAACAACTCCCGAGGTCTGACGAAAACCGATCAGGTTGGTCAGTCGCGTGCCGACGGCACGCAGAAGACCAAATCGCGAGGGTGGGCTTTTACGGACACATGGAACGATACGGATTCGTCGTCTGATTCCGCTGGCAGCAGTAATTCTGAATCGGAAACCGAAAACTCCGGCCGAGGCGCCGTCTTCAATCCAGGTGGCGGCCTTTACTCCAGTTTGACGAGCGATTCGGAGTCGGAATCCAAAGGGAAGGGTAAGTCCAGCACAAAGACCCATACCTCGACGAAAGGAAATTCTCGTGCCCGCGGTGGATCGCATGGGCATAACACGGGCACGTCAGAGGGCGAATCCCTTGTCCTCACGGACAATCGGTCAGTGGCGAATGGCGTGCAGGAGCAACACGGTGTCTCCAACGGAGTCACCGCCGGTGCCTCCGAGAAGTTCGTGCAACAGCCTCGTTATCGCGAAGAGTTGTATGCCGCCGGCCTGCTGTACTCCGTGCAGGAACAGTACGCAATGATGCAGCGGATTCTCCGCCGGCTTGGCATCGGTCAGGTGCTCTTGCAGTACCACAACCTTCCGTGCGTTCCGGTCCAAATCACGCACCTGCCGCCTCCGCGTTCAGACATCAGAAAGTTCATCGAATGTCAGAATCCTCAACTGTTCTTCAAACCGTCGATTGGCGTCAACGGGACGCACTCCAACTCTCGTTCCTCGGCAAAGGCGCAGGGACAATCTCGCAAATCAAAGAAAAGTGCGGGTTCAGCAGCTACGAAAGCGCTCGCCGACGCACACAAAAACTCCGGCAACGGGGAAAAATCAAACCGCTCGGACAAGTCCAAATGAACAAGTCCGGACGACCGGTTGATGTCGTCGGCGTGCATCGCGTGAAGGCGGACAACCTTGAACACGAAGTTCTTACCACGGAGTTCCTCCTGGACTGGCCTCTCGATTGGTATCAGCGAGGCCGCGAACTGGAGAAATGGGTCCGCAACGAGATTCGCCCGGATGCGGTCATCGTTTATCCCATCACGATCTACGTGGAAGTTGAACTCACGCGAAAAGACAGACTGTCGCTGGAAAAGCGAATGCAGGTGTATGAGGACATCGAAGGCTACGTGCTCTGGGTGACAAATCACCCGGAACGCCTCAAACGCCTGAAGGCGTTCGCGAAGCAAATACGAGAGCGGGCACTGTTTGCTCTGCTCACAGATGAGTGTTGGCACGACGCCGAGGGAAAGACGCTTGATCCTCGGCAACTGTTGGACAACGGGTAGGTCGTTTTCCAACACCCGGTCCCCCGACACTCCTATGGAAATACCGTGGTCAGGGACACGGTTCTCTGCTGAAAGGCAGAGGCTTTGATTGCCCCCCTGGGGCACGGCTCACCCCGGTGCCGTTTAACCGGGAGATATACCCCCAAAAGCTATGAACTACAGAGTCCGACTCAACTACTGCCTGAACGTAGAAGCCAGCTCTGCCGGTGCCGCTCGCCAGATTGCCCATCGGTTAATCAAGGAGCAACCCGGCCTGGCTATCAGGAAGGTGGAGAGTGAACAGCTTCCGTCCTTTTGGAAGATGCTGTTATTCGGAGCATGAGGGGAGATTCTTCGGCAAGCACCCTGATGCTTGTCGGAGACATTTTTGCGCAAATCACCGTTTTGGTGTTGGATATGAGCCATGACCAAAGGACCAAACTTTCACGATGCACTAAGTCTGCATGAGAAGGGTGTCTCGTGCGTTCCGATCGTCTACGGAGAAAAGATGCCTCCGCGAGATTTTCCGCTGAGCAACTATTTCCACCGTAGGCCGACACTTGGCGAAATCCGCCGATGGTTCGGAATTGAGAGAGCAGTGCAATACAACATCGCAGCCGTAATGGGACAAATCAGCCGCATGGTTGCCGTTGACACCGATACTCGTGAAGAGGCGGAACACTGGTACCGCACAATGCCGCGAACTGCGGCAATGGTGAAGTCAGCCAATGGCGTGCACTTCTGGTACCGGCTTAAGGAAGGCGATGTCGTCCGGTCCAGAGTCCGGATTGCCGGACTGATGCGAGACATCCGCGCCGAGCTTTCGTGTGCGATGGCCCCGCCGAGTCTTCATCCCTCGGGTACGCACTATGAGTGGGTGTACCCGGATTGGGAACTCATCGATGTGCCCGAGTTCGACCTGAGCTGGATTGAAGAGGAATCGAACGGCGTCCGTGAATCAGCTCGATCCAGCTTCTCCACCGAAGGAGACATGGTGCACCGTGCCCGTGGATACCTGCAGCGTGTGGAACCGGCCGTACAGGGAGCCGGCGGACACAACAAAGCACTTTACGCCGCCAGTTGCCTCATCCAGAAATTCGGCCTCAGCATCGATGCTGCGTGGCCGCTGTTACTCGAATGGAACGACCGCTGTGACCCACCGTGGGACATCAGCATTCCGTCTGAACGTCGCGATCTCTATCGCAAACTCGAAGAAGCCCAACGGCTGAAAGGAGCCTCGTAATGCAAGGTACCGTCGCTGTCACCGATCGCCCGTGTTTCATCTGCGGGAAGAAGGACACATTGGAACTCAAGCTCAAAGACAAGACGTTTCAGGGAGTGGTGTGCTGGGAGCACGCCCAGCAAATCTTGAAGCGTGACCATTCCAAACCTATGGAGTCCACCTCGAAGGAGTAATGAATGAATCTGCTCACAGTGAAAGAACTGGCTGAGCGGTTGAATTGCTCCGAGTCGCTCGTCTATCAGATTGCGGACTCGGGCAAAATCGCCGTGGTCCGTATTGGTACCGGTCGCGGGACGTTGCGGTTCAGACCGGAAGATGTCGACGACTACCTCGAACTGTGCCGCCAAGAGAAGCAGGCCGGGGCGCCTCCGAAGAAGAAGCCTCGACCTCGCCTGAAACACATCAATGTCTAACCGGCTGCCTTCTTCGCCTGTTCGAGCATGTGCTCGGGACTGAGCGAGAGGTGCTGGTACACACGGCTGAGCATCGACGGGTCTTTGTGGCCCATCAGGATCGCCACCGTCAGCGGGTCCAATCCCTTCCGCAATGCGTGCGTCGCCCAGGAATGCCGGAGAGCGTACAGCGAGTAACGCTTTCCGGTTTTCTGTTGCACGTAATAGAAGCGGCAGTTGACCGCATCGGTCGTCCAGGCTTTGCCGTTCCGATTTCGAAACAACTTGCCCTTCGGGTACTTCAGCATCAACCGCTTGGTGATGAGAAGTGCCTCCTCGGTCAGATACACGATACGAAGTCCGGTTTTGCCTTCGGACACCGGAAACACCCAGCGGGAGTTATCGAGGTCAACGTGCCTCGCTTCAACCCGCAACGATTCCTGCGGACGGCATCCCGTCTCCCAAGTCAGCCTCAACAAATCCTTGAAGTCTTGGTTCCTGAAATGCGTCAGCAACTCGTCGAACTCAGCCTGAGAAATCACAACCTCCTTGTGGTCCGCAGACGGAACCTCCAGATGTCGGAGCGGGCTGGTCTCGATGTAGCCTTGCTTCGCCGCCCACGCCATGCACCGCTTCACGCTGCGGAGGTAGTTCCGCCGCGAAGTCTTCGACAGCTCGTACGAATCGACCCACGTTTGCACGTGGTGCGGACGAACGTCCAGTGCATTCAGATCAGGGTAGCGGTCGATGAACCGCTGCAGGCGGTAGCGATACCACTCGTACGTATCCGGGGCACGGTGTTTTTCCGTCCATTCCAGGAACGCATCGATGATGGCGGCGAGGGAATCGGAAGACACGGCCTTCGCCGATGCTTCTTGCTTGAGCTGCCTCTTCAGAGTGTCAGCTCGGACCCAAGCCTCAGATTCAGAGCAGTCACCAAGCTTGTGCTGCTTGCCGTCCAGAGTGATGTACCAGCAGCTACGAGACGGCCGGTACCACGGTCTTGCTTCACGTTTCTTTGCCATTTGAACCTCCCGAACAAGTGAAACTTGTGACGAGCCGAGAGGTTCGTTGGCCCCCGTCAGTTGCAGCTGGCGGGGGCTTTTCTGTGACAAATTGCTGTGACAGGCATTTTACCTGTCGTCGTAAGTCGAGTACACCCCAGAGGATTCGAACCTCTAACCTTCGGTTCCGTAGACCGATGCTCTATCCAATTGAGCTAGGGGTGCGTGGCATGGGGCGTTTGCCTCGTGCAGGCGTAATATGGCAGATCCGGGGGCGGGTCGCAAGTCCGTGTGCTTCGGTTTTTTTCACAGTTTTCAGAGCTGCTACTCGCGTCGGAATCATCGATAAATCCCGCAGGGTCAGGACTCCCATTCAGACACGAAGGACGGCCGCACGTTCGCCGGGTTTCTTATCTTCGCGTTTTTTCGCAGAAGGTGGCCTGTTGATGTCCCAGCTGTTTACAATCGAGTCGCTCGCCCACTCTTGATTGTCCGGTCTTTCCGACCGGATCCGCTGAGTTTGCCCCTTGATGGCGAGTGATGACTTCAACTCTCAAGACCTCCGATCCGCTGCGAAAGATCGTGACCGGTCTGTTGCTCTTTGCAGCCGTCAGCTTTGTAGCTGTGCTGGGGTACATCGCGCATGGCTGGGAGCTCGATGATGCCATTTATATGGTCATCATTACGATCTTCGGCGTGGGATACGGCGAGGTGCAGCCAATTGAGTCGACCGGGCTGCGTGGTCTGACGATTGCCGTGATTGTGGCCGGCTATGGAGCCGTGATTTATACGGTCGGCGGATTCATGCAGATGCTGGTCGACGGCGAGATCAACAAGGCTTTGGGAGCACGACGAATGACGCGCGAGATCACCAGTCTGGACGGTCACACTATCATCTGTGGTTTCGGGCGGATGGGGACGATCCTCGCTCGAGAGCTGCAGACTGCGGGGAAGCCGTTCGTCATCATCGACAACAGTGAAGACCGGATGCAGACGGCTCGCGATCTCGGCTATCTCGTTCTTCAGGGGGATGCCAGTGATGAGCATCTGCTAAGTCTGGCTCAGATTGAAAAGGCGTCCGTGCTGGCATCAGTCTTGTCGGAAGATGCGACGAATGTTTTCGTGACCATCACCGCTCGTGAAATGAATCCTTCGATCACGATTATCGCTCGTGGAGAAAATCCCCGCACTGAGCGGAAGCTGCTTGGGTGTGGAGCCGATCAGGTGGTGCTGCCGACGGCGATTGGAGCCTCGCGGGTCGCTCAACTGATTCTGAGACCGACAGCCGAGAATCTGCTGGGTGATATCGCCAGCAAGCGGCACGTGAGCGATGAACTTCGCGAAGTCGGCCTGCAGTTCGAAGAGGTTCCTGTGGTCCCCTCCTCCCCACTGGCGGGAAAGACGCTGGATGAGATTGAGGTTCGGGGGAATCACGGTTTTCTGATCGTCGGCATTCGACACGAGGACGGACGGGCCTTGTTGAACCCGCCGTCCGATACAGTGTTGAATCCCGGGGATATCGTCGTGATCCTGGGCCATCACGACGACTTGCCGCAGGTTACGCGGAAGTTCACGCGGCCGGTGGAGACGATCAAGTATCGCGGGGCTTCTACTTGAGTGGAGCTGTTGTCAACGCTTATTGGCGATGCATAAATGTGGTGGTCAGCGACGTCCATTCGGCGGCAGGATGCCGCCGCTACGGGGGGACGGTATACCGAGGGGGCACTGCTGGACTAGCCAGCAGTGGCACACCATGGCCCGTCGATTATTTTGAGGTCGCGGCTGTGGACTTGCGGACGGCGTCGTATTCCGGGTTGACGCATTTGTCGCCCCAGCGTTTGAGGACGCAACGGATGCCGACTTCGGATTCCGGCTGCTGACCCTGGTCACCGGTTTCAACAATCCACTCCTGCAGCAGTTTGCGGTGCCGCGTCAGTTCTCCCTGGAATTCGGGATCGTCAGCGAGATTGTTGATCTCGTGCGGATCGTTCTCCAGATCGTAGAACTCCTCGGCCGGCTTTGTCTCACCGAAGAAGATGAGTTGCGTTTCGTTCATTTCGCCGTCGGCCATCATCTGGCGGAACTTCTGTGAGACCTCCCAGGGATCTTTGTAGCTGGGCTGCATGTAGGGCCGGTCGGTCAGATAATTGCGGAGGTATTTGAATCGCGGCGTGACCACGGCGCGGATCTTCTCGATCGTGTAGTCGCAGCGATCGCGGGCGGCGACGAGGTATTCGCGTGGCTCGTAGTCTTTCGCGAGGAAGTCCCGGCCTTCCATTGTCTCCGGCACTTCAATCCCGGCTGCGGCCAGTGAAGCGGCTGAGATATCGATTCCGGAGATCAGATCGTCGCGGACTTTACCTTTGGCGATTCCCGGCCCGGCAACGATAAGCGGCATGTGGATGCCCCCTTCGAACAGGAACTGCTTGTGGCGATGCAGCTTCATGCCGTGATCGCTGAAGAGGATGATCAGCGTGTTGTCGTAGTAGCCGTCCCGCTTAAGAGCGTCGATGACCTCGCCGACCTGTTCGTCGGTCTTGAGCAGGCAGTCGTAGTGATGGGCGATCTCATCGCGGACTTCTTTGACATCCGGATAGTAGGGCGGAACAGGAACATCAGCGGGATCGATAACGGAGGGGGCCTTTCCCCCCAGTTTGCCTCCGCCGAGCTGGACCTGCCCGAAGAACGGCTGATCCTTCCCCTTCCCTGCCCAGCATTTGCCGGCGACCAGTGTTGCCGGTCCCCAGCCGCCCCGGCTGCGTTCGAAGTCGTAGAACTCTTCTTTACTCCATTCGAAGTTATAGTCGTCCTTGCCGCCTTCGTTGAAAGTCCAGTAGCCGGCCTGACGGAAGCGGATCGGCAGTGGCGTGGCACTTTCGGGCAGCACGTTCCGATCGTACTCCCCCATCGATTGTCCGCGGAAAGATTCCCGGCAGCTGCGATGATTGTGAGCACCGATCGAGGTCTGCATCATCCCGGTGATGATGGCGGAACGCGTTGCCGAGCAAACTCCGGCGGGCGTGTAGAAGCGGGTGAACTTCGTGCCGCGATCAGCGAGAGCATCGATGTTCGGCGTGTCGATGAGCGTATCGCCGTAACAGCTGAACCAGCCGCTGACGTCTTCCAGATAGATCCAGAGAACGTTCGGACGATCGGCGGCGCTGGCCGAGGAAACGCAGGATGCAAACAGAACAAGAGTGAAGAGAATTGTTCTCACGATGAGCTCTTTCGTTCGAATGAGATGACTGGCGTTCGTTGAGCATCGAGTGAGTCGATCACTCATACCGCCACTTCAGTTCCCAGGGATCTCTGGTTTCCTTCTGCCAGGCCTGCAGTTTCTCCTGCAGTTCTTTCAGCTTGTCCTGATACTTCGGATCGAGGGCAAGGTTTTTGCCTTCGTACGGATCCTCGGCAATGTTGTAGAGCTCGAAGCGGGGACGATTCTCGTAGTCGTAAATCGTCTTCTGCCCGAATGTTTTCTCTTCACGCTTCAGCGCGCTCTGCCAGGTTGGGGAAGCGAACAGATCCGACGCATTCGGATAGGGCAACTGATGAGCGATATTGAAGATCAGCTTGTAATCACCTTCGATCGCCACCCGCATTGGGTAGTACATGGTGATTTCGTGAAAGGTGTGCGACAGGAAGGTGGAGTCCCAGCCGTCCGGGTGTTCCTGTTCAAGGATCGGCAGGAAGGAACGTCCGTGGAACTGGTACGCGACCTCGTTCTTACGGCGGATCGGCTGATCGTTTTCGCCCGGCTGCACCGGCGGGTACTTGCCCGGTGTGACGCCGCAGAAGTCGAGAATGGTCGGCGTGATGTCGGTCCAGTTGATGACGGCATCGGTTGTCATGCCTCGCTTTTGCTGATCGGGATGACGCACGATGAACGGCAGATTCGCTCCCGGCTGGTAGAGGTTCGTTTTCGCTCCGGGGAACGGCGGGCCGTTGTCGCTGGTGAAGATAAACAGTGTGTCGTCCAGATGCCCGGTTTCTTCCAGAATTTCGTACAGCCGCTGCACGCCCTGATCAACCCGGTTGCAGGCCTGGTAGTACTCGGCGAGTTCCTCTTTGACTTCCTGCGTATCGGGCAGCCAGTCGGGAACATTCATGTCTTCCGGCTTAAAGAGATTGCGTTCGGTTTCCGGATACGGGTTGTCGCGGTTGTTGAAGTTCGCAAAGTTGCCAGGTCCACCGCCGCGATGCGGATCGGACGTGCAGAAATACAGAAAGAAGGGACGATCGTCGTCCTGCTTGATCCATTTGGCGGCGTTCTCGGCCATGCCAACGGGGTTCCGCGAACCGCCCTTGATGCCTCCGTTTTCGTAGCTTTCGAAATAGTAAACGTCCCTCGGAGCGAGGTGGTATTTGCCGATGGAACAGGTGCGGTAACCGGCTTTGTCCAGATGCTGAGTCAGAGGTACGACGGTCTGATAGGTGCTGAAGTGGTTGTAACCGTGGGCGTGCCCGTAATGCCCGGTCGCATGATTTTGCAGGCCCGACATAATAACCGACCGACTCGCCGAACAGCTCGCGGTCGTTGCGTAGGCCCGGGTGAACTTTGTCCCTTCCGCGGCGAGACGATCGAGTCCGGACGATTTCGCGACCTTGTCGCCGTAGGCTCCGATCTGGAAGCCGTGGTCATCGGCGATGAACAGGACGACGTTCTTCTGGGCCGCTTCGAGGCTGGCCGTAAGAGTCAGCACACACAGCAGCGTCGCGCACAGGACACGGGGCAATTGGTACATGCGGAAGGCTTTCTATTGCTGGCGATGAGCTCGGCGAAGGCGATACTCGAACGCAGACGGAAGATCGGAAAATTCGAGGCCTCACTTCCGGAATGACTCCGGATCGCCGGGCCCGTGGAAGGTCGAGACTTTGAAACGGGCTGAAACCGTGATAGATATATGTCGATTCTCTGTTGCGACGCAGGTTACGATTACTCCACCCACGGCTGATTTTCAAGACACCCGGATATTTCATGCAAACGGCTGCCCGTCGATATTTCACTCATTTGATGACTGCGATTGGCCCTCTGATCGCACTCGGGGTTGTGGTCATGCTGTTCGGCATCGCCGATGCCTATCAGCCCAACGGCGGGAAGTTTCTCAGCTTCAGCAACATGCAGCGGATGTCGGTCAACATGGCGACCGTCGCCGTGGCGGCTCTGGGGATGACGTTCATCATCATCGCTGGCGGAATCGATCTTTCCGCCGGAACGGCCATGGCACTTTGTGCGACGGTGCTGGCGTATTGCCTGAAAGAAGACATGGCCCCGTCGCTCGCCTTCGGGCTCTGCCTGCTGACGGGTTGCGTCTGCGGGCTGATTAACGGTGTGCTGATCAGCAGTCTGAGGATGATTCCGTTTATTGTGACGCTGGGGACGATGTCGATCTATCTCGGCGTGGCGAAGCTGATCGCCAAGGAAACGACCGTTCGGCCGAACCGCCTGGAACAGGTGCCCGAGTGGATGCGGCAGTTTCTGAGCACACGCGAGGATGCCCTGGTTTTCGGACTGCCTTCCGGCGTCTGGGTGGCACTGATCCTCTCTCTCATCGTCGCGGCGGTTCTCAAATACACGGTGTTCAGTCGACATGTTTTCGCTCTGGGATCGAATGAGAACACGGCTCGGCTGTGCGGCATCCATGTGACTCGAACCAAGATTCTCGTCTATACCGTCGGCGGACTGTTCATCGGCATGGCCGGCCTTTTTCAGTTCTCGCGTCTCTCGGTCGGCAATCCGACCTCCGGGCTGGGCAAAGAACTGCAGATCATCGCAGCCGTGGTGATTGGCGGTGGCAGCCTGAGCGGGGGAAGTGGCACCGTCCTGGGAACACTGGCCGGAGCGGGGATTATGGCGGCAATTCAGAGTGGATGCACCCAGCTCGGCATCAGTAACCCTCTGCAGGATATGATCTTAGGAGGGATTATCATCACGGCGGTCTTCGTCGACCAGATCCGCCACCGCCGCTCGAGTTGAGCGTGATCGAAGAATTTTCTCTGAATTTTCAGAAAACTGGTCAATCTCGGGAAATATTCTGCAGTGCGTGCGCATTGATCCAGTAACCCGGCCCCGCCACTCATCCACACCATGATATGACTGACCCTGTGGACAAAGCGAAGGCGGGGGAAGACTCTCCCCTGTCCTTCGATGCTGCTGAACTCTATCAGCAACACGCAGCCGGGCTACGGATGTTTCTGCTGAAGCAGCTGCACGACCCCAGTCAGGTCGATGATGTGCTTCAGCAGACTTTCCGGAGATTTCAGGAACAGAAGACGAAGGCAAGTCAGAACGGCGACTCCTTTCACATTCACGCCGGCTGGCTTTATCAGGTTGCGAAGAACGAAGCTCTCCTGGTTCAACGGAAACAGGCGAGAAAGAAAAAACACGAGCCCCGGATCGCCAGCTTTCTGGTCCAACTCCGTTCCGGGGATCGTGATTTACTCATCGAAGCCGAACAGGCCGAGCGTGTCCGCGAAGCCTGCCGGAAGCTGCCGGAGACTCTGCGAGTTGTCGTGGAGCTGCGGATCTATGAGGACATGAAGTTCGTTGAGATCGCGGAGTTACTCAAACTCCCCCAGGGAACTGTCCTCTCGCGGATGGCCCGGGCTCTCAAAGTTCTGCGAGTAGCTCTCAACGATCTGACTTCCGACAGCGACGAGTAATACGGGAACTACACCGGTCCCAGATTTCATTTCCCCGAGACGACGATTCGTCTCATCACAGGTCCACGGCAATGTCCGAAGCTGATTACGAACTGCAGGCCCTCCGGTATCTCACTGGCGAATTGACCGCCGGAGAGCAGGAGCAATTCGAGCAACTCCTTGTTGAAGATGAACAGGCCGCCGAGGCATTTGGCGAGACCTCGCTCGTTCTCGCCGCCCTGACCGGAGACAAAGCGACTGTTGCCGGTCGTAAAATGGTGGCCACCTCTTCCCGCACCGCTTCGGCAGGCTGGTCCCGCCTGTTGCTGGCGACCGCTCTGACATTCCTCGTCGGCATGCTTGCCGGACGGTATTCCGTGCAGGCGCCTGTGCAGACCGCGGACACGACGGATTCGTCTGCGGTGAAGGTAACATCTTCCAACCGTGGTCAGACCGCCCTCATTGCCGCAGCCTGGATTGATCTGCAGTCTGACATTGGCAGCGACGAGATTCAGGTGTCCGTGCTCGACGAGATTGAATCCGATTATGAGATGATCGCCGACGGCTCGGCCGATTCCGAAGAACTGAATGTGCCCAACTGGATGATCGCGGCTTTGCAGTCGCAGCGTCGCCCCCCTGCTCTTCCCGAAGTTTCGGAAGATGCTCCGCAGGAGGCGCTCTAGAAATGAGAAGTTCGCTGTTCATCCTGATCTGCGCCTGCGCACTTGCCTTTCCCCCTCAGTCCGGCGACGTCTGTCTGGCGGAACGAAACACCCAGGGCGACATGGGGGAAATCACTCCGGAACGCGAGGCAGCTGCTCTCAAGTTTGTCGAGCTGCATCACCCGGAACTCCGCGATCTGTTAAACGCACTCCGCGAAGCCGACAAGAAGCAGTTCAATCGCGCCATCGAAGACATTTTCCGTGTCAGCGAGCGGCTCGCCCGCATCAAATCCCGCACTCCCGACCGGTACGAGATCGAGCTGGATCTCTGGAAGGTCAACTCCCGACTGAATCTCCTCATCGCTTCGCTGCCCATGGCCCAGGACTACGACATCGCCATGAAAGAGATCGAACGGGCCATCACTCAGAAGCAGGAACTGCAGCTCAAGCTGTTGCAGTTGGAAGAACGGGCCGCCCAGCAGCGGCTCGATCGAGTTAAGAAGTCGATCGCTGAAGCGAAGAAAAACGGTAAGGAAAACATCGCCAAACAGCTTCAGCGGATTCGCAAGTCGTATCCCCCCACATCGCCGAATGAACAGGCCGGTCCCTGACGCCCGGTTCCACGTGGGAAGATCTCTCGGACATTTTCGCTCTCATTTGTCGTGAACTTGTAAGGATGTCGGTTATGCAAATGCGATGGCTTGCTCTCGCGTTGGGTCTTGCTCTGCCGCTGGCGGTTCCATCCGCTTCTCCGGCCGAAACCATCCCGCCCATTGATCAGCGGTTCGATAAAAACTGCACGGAAGTCCCGGACTTTCAGCGGCATCTGCTCCCGATGATGAGCAAGATCGGCTGCAACGGACGCTCCTGTCACGGCTCCTTCCAGGGACGCGGCGGCTTCCAGCTCTCGCTGTTCGGTTACGACTTCAACATGGACCACAAAGGTCTGAGCGAGCGGATCGACACCGAGGATCCCCTCGAAAGCTACGCCCTGCACAAGGCGACCAATATCGAAGAACACGAAGGGGGCGAGCGGATTGCCAAATACAGCTGGCAGTACCATGTCTTCCTGAAGTGGATCGAATCGGGAGCCGCCGGTGCGGAGAAGCCACACAAGCTGACCCGCCTCGAAGTCACGCCGAGCGAAATCGTCTTCAAGAAGTCCGGCCAGTCACAGTCAGTTAACGTGGTTGCCGTCTGGGAAGACGGGACTCGCGAAGACGTAACGCCGCTTTGCCGCTTCCAGTCGAACGATACTTCAATCGCGGAAGTGGATGAAAACGGCAAGATCACGGCTGCCTCTGTCGGTGATTCCCATGTTGTCGTCTTCTACGACAACGGAATCTACGCGATCCCGGTTATTCAACCAGTCAGTGATCAGGTCGGTGAAAAGTACCCGCAGGTTGCAACTCCGACCAGGGTCGATGAACTGGTCGTCGAAAAGCTCCGGAAACTCGGAGTGGTCCAGTCGGATGTCTGCACCGACGAAGAGTTTCTCCGCCGCGTTTCCATCGACATCAGCGGCACGTTGCCAACTCCGGAACAGGTCCTGGCATTCGTCAACGACACCAGTCCGAACAAGCGGTCCGCCAAAATTGATGAGTTGCTCGAAACGCCAGCGTACTCAGCCTGGTGGGCCACCCGCCTGAACGACATGACGGGCAACACCGTTAATCAGCTCAACAATGTCTCCTATGACAACAACAAGGTCGCTCAGGAATGGTTCGAATGGGTGCGGCTGCGTGTGGAACGCAACGTCCCTTATGACAAGATCGTCGAAGGCATCGTGCTGGCTTCGAGCCAGCGGGAGGACGAGACGTACGAAGAGTACTCGGCCCGGATGTCGGAATCGTTCCTCGACAAGTCGTGTCAGTCCTTCGCGGAACAGGATTCGCTGCCATATTTCTGGGCTCGCCGCAACTTTCAGAAGGACGAAGACCGCGCGATCGGCTTCGCCTACACCTTCCTCGGAATTCGCATTCAGTGTGCCCAATGCCACAAGCATCCGTTCGATCAATGGACTCAGGAAGACTTCGTGCAGTTCCAGCCGATCTTCAATCGGACTCGCTATTCGCAAAACGGCACGAATCGTGAGGAATACGAGAAGCTCCTGGCCAGCATCGATGTCGATGACACCCTTCGTGGCAATCAGTTGCGTCGGGAACTGGCCAAAGAGCTGAAGAACGGGAAGGTTGTTCCATTCCCCGCCCTGGTTGACACCCCGCCTCGACGCAACACGCGGCGGAACGGGAAGGACAACACGCCTCAGCAAACCGCCCGCATGCTCGGCGGCGAGCCGTTTAACCTGAACGAATACGACAACCCCCGCGAGCCGTTGATGCAGTGGCTGCGGACCGATGTGCAGGATCTGTTCGCCAAAGCATTTGTGAATCGTGTCTGGGCCAACTACTTCCATCGCGGCATTGTTGAGCCAACCGACGATCTGAGCCTGGCCAACCCGCCGAGCAACGCCGCTCTGCTGGACCACCTTACGCAGGGCTTCATCGCCAGCGGCTTCGACATGAAGTGGCTGCATCGTGAAATCTGCAACAGTCGGACTTACCAGCTCAGCTGGCAGCCGAACGAAACCAACATTCACGATGAGCGAAACTTCGGCCGTGCCGTACCACGTCGGATTCACGCTGAAGTCGCCATGGACGCAATCGCTCAGGCGACCTCCGGGTCCGAGAAAAACAGCGCCTATCTGACGAATCTCGATGGACGGGCCATCGCAATTCCCGGTAGTGCCCAGGGCCGCGGCAGCAACAACTATGCCCTGACAATCTTCGGCAAGTCGGCTCGTGAGAACAACTGCGACTGCGAGCGCTCTTCCGAACCGACGCTGCTGCAGACGCTGTATCTCAACAACGACAACGAACTGCTCTCGTCGATTGAATCGCGACGGGGATGGCTCGATGAACTCGCCCGTGAATGGAAAGTGAGCGGACCGGCAAGACGTGACGCCGAGGCCCGCCCCAAGAACTATGAAGAAGTCATCGCCCGTTACCAGAAGTATCTGGACAAGGTCAAGAAGCAGGGTGATGCAGCGAAGATCAAGGAAGTGAAAGGCCGCTTGAATGCCTACCGCGAGAAATACGGAGACTTCGAAGAAGACACGAAGGCTTCGAAACCGGAAGCAGTCGCGGCCGTTGACTATGAAGACGCCGTCCAGACGGCCTACCTGCGGACGCTCAGCCGACTCCCCTCGGAATCGGAACTTGCCACGGCGACCGAGGCTCTGCGGACCGCGGAAACTCCTGTGGTTGGGATGCGGGACCTGCTCTGGGCTCTGTTGAATACCAAGGAATTCATCGTCAACCACTGATCGTGAGCATCGTTTCGCACACGTCCTACTAACAAGCTTTCATTTCACATCATATCTCTTGGAGCTCGAATCATGGCATTACATCGGACCTGCGACGGAGCCAGACGGCGTGATTTTCTCAAGGTCGGTGCTCTGGGTCTTTCGGGACTGTCGCTCGGAAACTACCTCAATCTGAGTCAGGCCGGCGAAATCCGTAAGGGTGCCAAAGCCAAGTCGGCAATCTTTATCAACCTGCCGGGTGGTCCCACCCATATGGACACGTTCGACATGAAGCCGGATGCTCCCTCGGAATACCGGGGCGAGTTCAATCCGATTGAAACGAACGTCTCCGGCATCCAGATCTGCGAACATCTGCCGAATCTCGCTAAGGTGATGGACAAGTTCGTCATCCTTCGCGGCGTTTCGCACACCCTGGCTGCTCACCAACTGGGTTCGGAGTACATCAACACCGGCAACCGGCCTCTGCCGGCTCTGGAATTTCCAGGGTACGGTGCGGTCGTTTCCAAGGAACTGCCAACTCGTCCGGAACTGCCGCCGTTTGTTTCCATTCCGAACACGGCTCAGCGTCCCGGTTATCTCGGCGTGCAGTATGCTCCGCTTCATACCGGGGCCACCCCACGAGCCGGGCAGAAGTTCAGCGTTCGCGGCCTGGAACTGCGAAACGGCCTGACGATTTCCGACGTCGAACGTCGGGCGAATCTTCGTCGCGATCTCGACCAGACGTTCCTTCAGTTCGAAAAGAACAACGACCTGCTTCGCGGTCTGGACCGGTTCTCGCAGCAGGCCTACGACATGATCACGTCTCCGCAAGCTCGCGATGCCTTCGATGTCAGCCAGGAATCGCCGGAGTTCGCGAAGATGTTCGGCGAGTCTCCGTTTGGTCAGAGCTGTCTGCTCGCCACCCGCCTCATCGACAATGGAGTCCGCTTCGTTTCGATCTCCACCGGGGGCTGGGACACGCACCGCGACAACTGGAACAATCTCAAGACCCGCCTGCTGCCGCCGTTCGATGAATCGCTGGCCGCCTTGTTTGCCGGGCTGGAGATGAAGGGGCTGCTGGAAGAGACCGTGGTTCTCGTCTCAGGCGAGTTCGGCCGAACCCCGAAGATCAATAATGAGCGAGTCGGCCGCGACCATTACCCACGAGCGATGTTCATGCTGATGGCCGGCGGAGGCATTTCCGGCGGCCGCGTGATCGGAGCCAGCGACGAGAAAGCGATGGGCCCGCTGAACGAAGCAATCACTCCAGACGATGTCGCCGCGTCCTTCTATCACGCTCTCGGCATCGATCATCAGAAAGAATATCACACGAGCACCGGACGCCCGGTGATGATCGTTCGCGACGGCCACGTGCTTCCCGAACTCTTCTCCTGAACGCCGGACTGACTCGCGGAAACCTTGTGGGCCGATCGTATGTCGCGATCGGCCCTTCTTAGTGCTTCCTTTTGAGGAGACGTTGATGCGACACCTTGGGCAGTGGTCAAAAGCAGTAGCCTTGTTTGCGGTTATGGGGATCTTCGCCGGTGCACTCAGTGCCGATGACGACGCCCCGAAGAAAGGTAAGGGCAAGAAGAACGCCAAACAGAATGTGCCGATGGTTCTCCAGCTTCCGGATTCGATTGAACTGACGGCCGAACAGAAAAAAGACGTGAAAGAGATACAGGACAAGTACGCCGATCGTGCCGCCGAGAATCGCAGGAAGACCATGGAACTGATGCCGGTTGAAGTCCGCAAGCAGCGGGCCGAAGCGACGAAAGCCGCCAAGGAAGAAGGTAAAACGCAGGCCGAGATCCGTGTCATTCTCAAGGAGCTCGACAACTCTCTTTCGGCGGACACCGTCGCCAAGCTGACCGAGCTGCGGAAAGAATCGCAGGCGATCAAAGCCGAATTTATCGCCGAAGTTCGCAGCGTTCTGACTGACGAGCAGGCCGAACAGCTCCCGAAGGTTCGTGAGCCCAGAAAGAACGCCAAAGGCAAGAAAAAGGCTGAAAAGTCGGATTCCTGACCACTCCGATGTGGTCATTGAAACAGCGGGAATTCAGCACATTCGTGCGGAATTCCCGTTCTTTTTTGAGATGCCCGTTGCCTCCACCGGGCGAAAATCTCCGTTGCTCTCCTCGGCATAATTCACTACAACCCGCCGAGTTCCGCGTGGGGACGTCGGAACGGATGTGAAGGAGCCTTCCATTGTCGACGAGACAATGGAGTCCTTCCCCGAGACAAGATTCAGGGAGCGATTGATGCAGGGACGCATTGCCGGGTTTTTCATGACGATTTTTATGGCGCTGCCACTGGCCGCCATTCCGCTGATGTCGATTTTCGGAATCCCGCAATTCGATTCATTCGCGTCGACCGCCGACGAAACCGCATTCCTGCTCGAAGACCCCGCTGCGGATTCCTCGGCTCCCAGCTGGGACGATTCCTCCGCTCCCGCGTTCAGCAATGTTCCGTCCGCGGAAGAGGAAGCCGGACCGTTCGACTTCGCTTCGCAAGACTCCACTCCCGTTCAAACCGCCGGTCTTGATGGCCCGGCTTCCATGTCGATTCCTCAACAGAGTTCCTCCTCCGGAACCCTTACGTGGGATCAGGCTCTGGCTCAGCTCGCAACGTTCGGCATCACTGAATATCGCGTCCAGCCGGGCGTCCAACCCGGGACAACACACTTTGCGTGCTACTCACGCCAATCGGGCAGTGCGACCGTAATTCGCTTTGAAGGCGAAGGAGCCACGCCGCTCGAGGCGCTTCGTAAAACGCTCGATCAGGTCGCTCCCTGGTTCGCCTCCAGTTCTTCTCCGACATCGTTCTGAGAGGAGTTTGCTCGTGCAGGCGTGGACTCAGCGACCTTTCGCTTCCCCCTGGGGTTCGCCGTATCCCTGGCCGCCGCGATTGGAACGGCCGGCACGCGAACAGCGTCCCATCGGAGCTTCTACTTCAGAATCGGCAGAGCCCTTCAGCTGCATTCGGACTCCCCAGCTGGCGCGACTCGAAGCCACTCTATTTGTCGCAGACGCCCCACTCTCGGCCAAGAAACTGACCGACGCGGCCAAGCTGATCGACACCGCCCAGTGTCATCAGCTCGTCGAGCAACTCAATGAGATGTACGACCATGATCAGTCACCATTTCGGATCGAACAGGTCGCCAGCGGCTACCAGCTGCTCACCCGTTCGCAGTACTCGCAGTGGCTCGACCGCATTCATCACCGCCACGTGGAGCTGAAGCTTACTCCACCCGCTCTGGAAACGTTGACGATCATCGCCTACCGCCAGCCGATTACTCGAGCCGATGTCGAAGCCATCCGCGGCGTGCAGTCCTCGGAAGTCATCAAGCAACTGATGGAACGCCAGCTGATCCGCATCGGCGGCGAGGACGATTCCCTTGGCCGCCCGTATCTCTACGAGACGACAAAGACCTTCCTCCAATTCATGGGAATCCGCCGCATCGACCAGCTGCCGAACTACGCAGAACTCCGAAAGCCGCCCGCTTCGGAAGCGGAAAGCACACCGACGGAGAACGTTGCCGAAGACGACGATAGCGACGAGACTGTCAACAAAGAATCGCAGGCCGCGTGAACGTGTACCTTACGGCAACATCCCGGGATGACTCAGACGTGTGCGTCTGAGTGGCAATGCCACAAGAGGTTGGTCTTTCTCGATAGCCGAAACAAACACTCCACCCGGGCTACCCGCTTCCTGTCGCTGTCGCGACTTAGACGTACACGTCTGAGCCAACCTGTGTAGAGGATGCTCACGCAAGCGAGGGCATGGCACCCGTCGGATTATTCGGTCAGCGTTCCCTTGGAGGACGGCACGCCGGTCTGCCGGGGATCGATGGTCACTGCCTGACGCATCGCCCGAGCCGTCGCTTTGAAGATCGCTTCGGAGATGTGGTGGCTGTTCTGACCGTGGTTCAGCACGACGTGCAGATTCATCAGAGCGTTGGCGGCCAGAGCCTGGAAGAATTCGGCCACGAGTTGCGTATCGAACGTCCCGATCTTCTCGGTTGGGAAGGCGAACTTCTGCTCAAACCAGACGCGTCCACTCAAGTCGAGGGCGACCGTGGCGAGCGTCTCGTCCATAGGCAGAATCATGAACCCGTACCGCGTGATCCCCTTCTTGTCGCCGACAGCCTGGTGAATCGCCTTGCCGAGACAGATTCCGATATCCTCGGTCGTGTGGTGATCATCCACATCCAGGTCGCCTGTCGCCTTCACCGTCAGATCGAAACAGCCGTGCTTGGCGAACAGAGTCAGCATGTGATTCAGGAATCCGACTCCGGTATCGATGTCGACCTGTCCAGTACCATCGAGATCGAGCGTCAGTTCGATCTGTGTTTCGCCGGTCTGACGTTTGATCGTAGCCGTGCGTGCCATTCGCTACTCCAGTTGTGTGTCGCTGTTCAAAGTTCACGGCAATTGTAGATGCTGGCCGGAAACGGTTCGATCGAGTGGATGCCGAATCTGCGAAATTCCGCCGATCCATGCCCGATACGACCGGTTTTTCAGCACAGAGGTTCCCATCAATCGTGGCAAATGCATACAATTCGAGGGGTTCGGACCGTTCAGTTCCGGATCACACTTCGCCCGCCCCGCGATCGGGCTTTCTTCTACGAGATGTCCGATTGCCCCATCCAGCGAATCTCAGTTCCATGATAAATTCTTTTCTGCGATTCTGTCTGTTGATCGGTGGACTCTCGGCGACTGCGTCCGCCGGCGACCTCGACTTCAACCGCGATATCCGTCCGATTCTGTCCGACAAATGTATTGGATGTCACGGCCCGGACGACGAGCATCGTGAAGCCGATCTGCGGCTCGATGAACGCGACTCCGCTTTCGAAGATCGGGGAGGCTACGCCGCCATCGTTCCCGGCAAGCCCAACGAAAGCGAACTGCTTTCCCGCATCCTCGAAACCGATTCTGACCTGAGAATGCCGCCCGAGCATTCTCAGAAATCACTCACTCAAGACGACATCGACAAACTGCGACAATGGATTGCCGAAGGCGCGGAGTGGGAACCTCACTGGGCCTACGTTACGCCTCAACTGGCCGAAACGCCGCCGGTCGACCAACCGGAGTGGAGCAACAACTTCATTGACAATTTCGTCGCCGCGGAAGTGAAACGCCAGGGGATGACGTTCGCGCACGACGCCGATCCCGTCACGCTGCTCCGACGGCTCAGCTTTGATCTGACGGGACTGCCTCCGATGCCGGAGATGGTCGACGCATTCCGGAAGGATCACTCCCCAGCCGCAATCGACGCCCTGATTGACGATCTGCTTGCTTCGGAACATTACGGCGAGCGAATGGCGATGGTCTGGCTCGACCTCGTACGCTACGCCGACACCGTGGGCTATCACGGGGATCAGGACCACAGCATCTCGCCCTACCGCGACTGGGTGATCAACGCGTTCAATGACAATATGAAGTTTGACCGGTTCACTCGCCAGCAACTCGCTGGCGATCTCGTCCCCAATTCCGGCGTCGAAGAGCTGGTCGCGTCAGGCTACAACCGACTGCTGCAGACAACGCATGAAGGCGGACTGCAGCAGAAAGAATATCTGGCCATCTACGCCGCCGACCGGGTTCGTAATCTTTCGGCTGTGTGGATGGGAGCGACCGTCGGATGTGCTCAATGTCACACTCATAAGTACGATCCGTATACGATCACCGACTTCTACTCACTGGCCGCCTTCTTCGCAGACCTCGATGAAGCGAAGCACTTCACTTCGGGGGGCAATTCCCTGCCCACGAAACGCGAGCCGGAGATGCTCGTCCTTCCGCCCGAACTTCGTGATGAACGGGACCGGCTGCTTCAAACGAAGGCTGAACTGGCCAAACTCGCCAGCTCTGCCGAGGACGATTCCGAACTGGCCGAACAGACTCAGCAGATCGCCGAGATCGATGCAGAGATCAAGGAACTCGAGAAATCCGGCCGGCTGACGATGATTTCGAAATCGATTAAACCTCGCGTGATGCGGGTCCTGCCCCGCGGCAACTGGATGGACGATTCCGGCCCGATCGTGCAGCCTGCCGTGCCTGAATTCCTTCCCGCGATTGAAACCGAAGGCGACCGGGCCACGCGGCTCGATCTCGCCAACTGGCTGGTCGATGACGAGAACGGCGTCGGACTGCTGACCGCCCGCGTGATGGTCAACCGGCTCTGGGCGATCATGTTCGGTCGCGGTCTCGCCGACCTCACCGATTTCGGAGGACAGGGGAAGCCGCCGACGCATCCCGAACTTCTCGATCGGCTCGCTATTGAGTTCGTTGAATCGGGCTGGGACATCAAACACATGATGCGTCTGATGGGCCGGAGTCACGTTTATCAGCTCAGCTCGCTCGCCACCGTCGAACAGCTTCAGAACGATCCGGATAACAAATTCTACTCGCGCCAGTCTCGCTTTCGTCTTCCCGCCGAAATGATTCGGGACAATGCCCTGGCAGTCAGCGGACTGCTCGTCACCGAAGTGGGCGGCCGCAGTGCCCGGCCGTATCAGCCGGCGGGCTATTATCGGCACCTTAACTTCCCGACTCGGAAGTACACCGCGGACAAAGACATGAACCAGTGGCGACGCGGCGTCTATGTGCACTGGCAGCGACAGTTCCTGCACCCCATGCTGAAAGCTTTCGACGCCCCCAGCCGCGAGGAATGCACCGCCGAGCGGCCTCGGTCGAATACGCCCCTCGCGGCTCTCACGCTCCTGAACGATGACAGCTTCGTCGAAGCGGCTCGCATGATGGCGGCCCGTGTCATTCAGGAAGGCGGCGATACCGAACAAAGTCGCCTCGCCTACGCCTGCCGCCTGACAATGTCTCGCACTCCCGATGAAGCCGAGCAGCAGATTCTCACTACCCTGCTCCACGAACAACACGAATACTATCAGCAGCACCCCGCGGAACAGAAACAGGCCCTGCAGACCGGGCTTGCGAAATCCCCTGAGGGACTGAATCCGACCGAACTGGCGTCCTGGATGCAGGTCTGCCGGGTGCTGCTCAACCTGAGTGAAGTCACCACCCGCAACTGATGGGATTGCCCCTCACTGAAACCGGATTGAATTCAGTCGGGTGCCAATGCTGGCTTGCCCAGCAGTGCGAACCTGAAAACGACCGCAGCACAATCATTCGAATAAGATCAACAATAAAGAGGCTGTCATGTCCCTCGAACACGATCTGGCGACACGCATTAATCGCCGTGCCTTTCTGGCCCGCTCGGGCGTCGGCCTCGGGGCGGCTGCACTCACGTCGCTGCTGCAGCGGGATGGGCTCGCGAACAGTGCCACGCCAAAGGCGAATGCATCGTTTCCAAACTTTCCCCCGCGGGTGAAGCGGGTCATCTTCCTCTGCATGGCCGGCGGGCCGTCGCATCTGGAGACGTTCGACTACAAGCCGGAACTCGAACGAATCAGCGGCCAGCCGATGCCGGCTTCGTTCACGGAAGGCCAGCCGATTGCCCAGTTGCAGGGACAGGAACTGAAAGCCCAGGGCCCTTTGATCCCGTTCCGCAAGCACGGCTCCAGCGGACTGGAGATCAGCGATTATCTGCCGTGGCACGGCAAGATGGCCGATGACATCTGCGTCATCAAATCGATGCACACCGAGCAGATCAATCACGATCCGGCTCACACCTTCATGAACACCGGCACGGCGATCTCCGGTCGCCCTTCGATGGGTTCGTGGATTCAGTACGGCCTCGGCGCAGAAGCGGACGATCTCCCCGGCTTCGTCGTGATGACGAGCGTCGGCGGCCGCAATCCGCAGCCGATCGCTTCGCGTCAATGGGGAGCTGGCTTCCTGCCGAGCCGATACCAGGGCGTCGAGTTCAACTCGAGTGGTGATCCCGTTTACTACGTGAAGCCGCCGAAGGGCGTTTCCCTCTCTCAGCAGCAGAAGCTCGTCTCGGCGATCAATCAACTCGATCGCCATCGGCAGCAGACGGTTCGCAATCCGGAACTCGACACTCGTATCGCCGCCTATGAAATGGCGTTCAAGATGCAGACGTCGGTTCCCGAATTGATGGACATGTCGAACGAGCCAAAGCATATCCTCGACATGTATGGAGCCGTGCCCGGCGATGGATCCTATGCGTCAAACTGCCTTCTCGCCCGCCGTCTCGCCGAACGCGGCGTGCGGTTTATTCACCTGTACCATCGCGGCTGGGACCATCACGGCGGTCTCGACAAGTACATGAAGGTCTGCTGCGGCCTGACCGATCAGCCGACGTATGCGCTGCTCACCGACCTGAAACAGCGTGGCATGCTCGACGAAACGCTGATTATCTGGGGCGGTGAATTCGGCCGCACGCCAATGTTCCAGGGCAAAGGCGGCGTTGGGCGCGATCACCACATCCGTGGCTTCTCGATGTGGATGGCCGGCGGCGGCATCCACGGCGGCACCTCCTATGGTAACACCGACGAACTCGGGTATCACGCCGTTGAAAAGCCAGTCCACGTCCGCGACCTCCACGCAACCATGCTCCATATGCTGGGGATCGACTGGCGAACGTTGTACTATCAATACCAGGGCCTCGACATGCGTCTGACGGGCGTGGAAGAAGCTCATGTGCTGAAAGACATCTTCAGCTAACCGCAGCGGCAGGCTAGCGGAAAATGTCAGTCAAACCGTCTCCTTCGCCCCCTTCAGGGGGAGAAGGTGCCCGAAGGGCGGATGAGGGGACGATGAACTAGCGACGTTCGGAATTTCTACCCGAAATCAACGGCCCTCGGAACATCTCACCCCCATTTCCCCCTCACCCTAACCCTCTCCCCCAAGGGGGCGAGGGAACATGTAAGTTGAAACTGGTCAAGCAATCGGGCCTGACAAACAGCGATAGACTGACTACTACCTAATTCACGCGTTCGGCGGCAGGATGCCGCCCCTACGAGCTGCACTCAACCTCAGTAGACCAGACAGCAAACACTCATCATGGCGTGGGAACGACTCAAACATGCCTTCGCGATCGGCTCGAAAGAAAAGGAGCCGCTGACGCCGAAGCAGGAAGAGATGCTCGATCGGCTTGCGAAGGCGATTCAGAAGCGGCGACTCGCGCCGGCCGCTGGAGCGTTTCTCGAGTTGTCACGCCCGCTCACCTACATCGGCTCGCAGGGGTTGCACTTTCTCGAACCGATCGCGACGTCGATCTTTTCGGCTGAAGAGTACCGCGAGTTCTCTTCGTTTCTGGAGCGGCGGGATGCCGTCGATCTTCTCTGTGCCCGTCTGGATGCTCTGGAGAGTGGCACGGACTCGGAGAATCCATTACCCTCTGAAGCGGCTGATTCGCCAGCCTCGCGACGCAGCCCAGATTGACAGATACGTTCAACGGTATGGAAACCGCTGCCAGTGATATCCCCTGAAAATATCAACGTCATCCTGGCCACCGATTGTGGAAGCACCACAACGAAGGCCATCATGATTGAGAAGATCGACGGGCACTATCGTCAGACCTATCGCGGGGAAGCTCCCACTACGGTTGAGGAACCCGCGGCTGACGTCACGATCGGCGTGACGAATGCCATCGCAGAAATCGGCGAGCTCGCCGGCCGCCGTCTGCTCGATGAAAACAATCAGATCATCCGGCCCGCCAGCAGCAATGAGGGCTGCGATATCTATATCTCCACCTCCAGTGCCGGCGGTGGACTGCAGATGCTGGTCTCGGGCGTCGTCCGCGAGATGACCGCCGCTTCGGCCAAACGAGCCGCCCTGGGAGCCGGGGCAATTGTGCTCGATATGATTTCGGCTAATGATAAACGCAAGCCATTCGAGCAGATCCAGCGGATTCGCGAACTTCGTCCCGACATGATTCTGATGTCCGGCGGCACCGACGGCGGCACCGAGAAGCACGTCGTCAAACTGGCGGAACTCATCGCCCCGGCCAAGCCGCAGCCCCGCTTCGGCAGCGAATACAGAATGCCGGTGATTTACGCCGGCAACAAGCAGGCCTGGCCTCTGGTACAGAATACGTTTGATGAATCCGTCGAGCTTTCGCAGGTTGAGAATGTTCGTCCGACGCTCGATGCGGAAAACCTCGGCCCGGCTCGGGACAAGATTCACGACCTGTTCCTGGAACACGTCATGGCTCATGCTCCTGGTTACGATCGCCTGATTGAATGGGCCGATGCCCCGATCATGCCGACGCCGGGTGCGGTCGGAAACATCCTCAAGAGCATTGCGGATCAGTCGGGCATCAACGCGGTTGGAGTCGATATCGGCGGAGCCACAACCGATGTCTTCAGCGTGTTTGACGGCGAGTTCAACCGCACCGTAAGTGCGAACCTCGGGATGAGCTATTCCATCTCGAATGTCTGTGCCGAAGCGACGATGCCGATGATTCTCCGCTGGGTGCACGTCGATATGGATGAGCGCGAGCTGCGGAATCGCGTGAAGAACAAGATGATCCGCCCGACGACGATTCCCCAGTCGCTGGAGGCGTTGATCTTTGAGCAGGCGGTTTCCCGGGAAGCCCTGCGTCTCGCCTACCTCCAACACAAAGAGTTCGCGACGACGCTGAAGGGTGTGCAGCAGCAGCGAACCGTCGGGGATCTGTTCGTCCAGGACAGCAGCGGACGTTCCATCGTCAACAATATGAAGCTCGATCTGCTCGTCGCCTCCGGCGGGGTGCTCTCGCATGCTCCGCGGATGGAACAGACCGCAGCCATGCTGATCGACGCTTTCGAGCCGGAAGGCTTCACGCGCCTGGCCAAGGACAGCATCTTCATGATGCCCCACCTCGGCGTGCTGGCACAGGTGCATCCGCAGGCGGCTCTGGAAGTCTTTGAACGCGACTGCCTGATCTACCTCGGAACGTGTGTCGCCGCAGCAGGGGCACCGCAGTCAGGTAAAGTCGCCTTCGAGTACAAGATCACCGGCGACCTGCAGGCGCAGGGCGAGATGATGGCTGGCGATATCAAACGGTATCCGCTCGGTCCCGAGCAAACTGCCACTGTCGTAGTGAAACCAAATCGCAAGCTCGATCTTGGTAACGGCAAAGGCCAGCCGGTCGAGCGTGTCGTCCACGGCGGCACGGTCGGACTGATTCTCGATGGCCGAGGACGTCCGCTCGTGGTTGGCGAAGAGCAATCCGGCTACAGCCGAGCCGATGTTGCCCGCTGGATCAAAGCCCTCGACCTTTACTAACAGAGACAACCACTGGAGTAGACTTCCCCGATGGCCCACGCGTATACCCCCGGACTGAAAGTGACCGACTGCACGAATCTTCGTGTTAAGCGGATCCTGCCCATTGCCGGCACAGTCCATGTGGAACGCGGCCAGCGGGTCGAAGCCGAAGATGTGGTCGCTGAGGCACTCATCCCGGGCAACGTCTATCCGGTGAACCTCGCCAATCAGCTCGCGATTTCGCCGGTTGACATCGAAGACTGCATGCACGTCAAAGTCGGGGATCGCGTTGAAGTCGGCGATCTGCTCGCGGAGTCAAAGGGTATCTTCGGCTTCTTCAAGACGCCCTATCATTCGCGTTCGGCAGGGGTGATCGAAACCGTCTCCAAGATTACCGGGCAGGTCATCATTCGCGGTGAGCCGATTCCCGTGCAGGTCAAAGCCTACGTCAAAGGCGAAGTCGTCGACATCATGCCCGAGCACGGCGTGGTGATCGAATCGAGCGTGAGTTTCATTCAAGGCATCTTCGGAATCGGCAGCGAAGCTTATGGACCGATCAAAGTTGCCTGCACGTCGCCTCACGACAAACTGACCGAAGACAAAATCACGGCCGACATGCAGGGAGCAGTCATTATCGGTGGCGCCCGCATGACCTCGGAAGGAATCGCCGAGGCCATCAAGGTCGGAGCGGCAGCCGTCGTATCCGGCGGAATTGACGATCAGGATCTGAAGGCCATTCTCGGCTACGATCTGGGTGTGGCGATTACTGGGACAGAGAAGATTGGTCCCACGCTGATCATCACCGAAGGCTTCGGCGATATCGCGATGGCTCAGCGAACGTACGATCTACTTTGTTCGCGCGAAGGCGAGCAGGCGTCCGTCAGTGGAGCCACGCAGATTCGCGCCGGCGTCATGCGTCCGGAGATTGTCATTCCGCTGCCTGAACATCGGAATGCCGAGACGATTGACGAAGGTGTTGTGGAAGGACTGCTCGAGCCCGGTGTGAACGTTCGACTCATTCGTGATCCGTACTTCGGACAGATCGGCCGCGTCGCCGCGTTGCCGCCAGAACCACAGGTACTCGATTCCGGTTCCAAAGCTCGTGTCCTCAGTGTGAGTCTGCCTGATGGGGCGGAGATCATCGTTCCCCGGGCCAACGTCGAAATCATCGCGGAGTGACGGAAAATCATCATGCCGACAAACTGCGACAACCCGAATGACAAAGCCGCACGATGGTTTTCCTCGCCTGCACTGGCGTTGATTGCCACGTTGCTGCTGGCGATCACGACTCCGCTGCAGGCCCAGGAACCTGTGCCGCTCATCATTGAAGATTTTCCCTGGGACAATGGCGACTCGCTGCAGGTCACGGTCCCGCTGACCGATTCCATCGCCGACGCCCTGGCCGATGAGACCACGACGCCGGGGCAACTCGTGCTCGCGATTTCGGAAGAATATGCGGGAGCGTATGAAGTCGTCGCTCAGATTCCGCCCAACGATGGATCCTGGACGCTCGACGAGGAAGCTCGGACCATCACCTGCAAGGTCTCCGGTCTCGAACTCGGGTCCGACTATTTCTTCCGGGCTCAATGGGTGCCTGAAGCGGGCGAATCGCGGGTGATTGCCGAGAACGAACAGGCCGTGCAGACGCATCGGCAATGGTTCCTGGGCGAGAAGTTTCCGCTGGCATTCGTCGGTTTCATCATCTGCGGGTCGGTTATTTACTTCATCGAGATCGCGAAGCGGGGTCGCCCGCTCAAGGTTCGCAAGATTGCCGGACTCGAAGCGGTCGACGAAGCCGTGGGACGCGCGACCGAAATGGGCCGCTCCGTCCTCTACATCCCCGGTATTCAGGACATGAACGACATTCAGACAATCGCCGGGCTGAATATCCTCTCGCGTGTCGCACGCGTGGCCGCCGAGTATGAAGCCGATGTCGAGATTCCGACGTCGCGAGCCCTCGTCATGACGGCTGCCCGGGAAACATTGCAGGGATCGTATCTCACCGCCGGCCGGCCCGATGCCTACAACCCGGACCTCGCCTACTACGTGACCGATGAGCAATTCGGGTACGTCGCGTATGTTTCCGGAAACATGGTTCGCGAGAAGCCGGCCGCCTGCTTCTACCTCGGAGCGTTCTTTGCCGAATCGCTGATTCTGGCGGAAACCGGGAACTCGATTGGAGCCATTCAGGTCGCCGGAACCGCCGAGCCATCACAGCTGCCATTTTTCGTGGCGGCCTGCGATTACACGCTGATCGGCGAAGAACTCTTCGCAGCGTCCGCCTACCTGTCCGGTTCGCCTGAAGAACTCGGGAGTCTGAAAGGACAGGATGTCGGGAAGATTCTGGTCGCGATCGGCATTCTCGCCGGATGTCTTTCAGTCACGGTCGACATCTCATTCCTCCCGGCTGCCGCGATTGTGCTGGCCTTCTGTGGAGCCGCGTTTTTCCTCTACTCGGTGCTGCATCCGGGTTCGTTCGCTAACTTCTTTAACCTTCGACGATCACCGGGAGTCTAACTGGTGCGACGCACGGTTCCGTTACTGATTGCCGCCACCTGTGGGATCGTCCTGATCTTCACGGCGTTCATCCCGGCTACGGTCAGCTGGGGCGAAACAGCCGCGGTCTGGTTCGACATTCTCGCGGCCATCGCCTTCATTCTGGGCGGCGGGAACCTGCTGAAGATTCACCTCAAGAAGGTCAGCGATCAGAAAGAAGGCTGGGCCTACTCGCTGATCACCGTCGTCACGTTTCTGCTGACGCTCTTCGTCGGCCTTCTCAAGTGGGATGTCTCGCCAAGTATCGACCAGGAATTCTATGGCCTGAGTTTCGCGCCCCTGACCGTGGAAGAACTTCCCGACGATCTGACCTACAGCGTCGATGTCGCTCTGCCAGCCGAGTGGTTCGAGAAAGAACTGCCCGCTTCCGTTCGCAGTCAGTTGAGTTACTCCACCGAAGGAGAGAACGTAACACAACTGCAGTTCCGCGGCTGGATGACGCCCGGGCAGCAGAACGATCTTAGCGATTACCACCTCAAACTCGAATGGCAGTGTGCCGTCGAACAACTGGCGGAACAGGCTCGCCCAGACGATGCCATGGCCGGCGAGGTGCTCTACTTCGCCGATCACCGCGCTCTCGCTGCCAGCGGCCCACTTTCGGAGGAAGCCGAAGAGGCATTGCGGGATCTCGAAGGAGGCTCTGCCTGGACCACGGCTGTGGACCTGCTTGTTGAACGAAGCCGTCATGTGACCACGATGGCGATTTCCGATCCGCCTCCGGCGTTCCCGCCGTCAGATGACTGGCTCGACCGCATCGAAGTCGTTGAGGGAGAATTGAGCGTCACCGGTCCGATCAGTATCGAGATGAAGAACGAACTGGCCGATGTCTTCCCGCATACACGTCCGCTGACGGCCGAGCAGATTCAGGCCTTCGTTGATGAACTGGCTGCATTGCCCGGCGGATTGACGGACGACCAGAAGAACATGCTGCCCGGCATGCTGGAATCCGGCTGGACCGCGGATCAGTTGATCAACACGATCGATCAGGCCGGTATCGCCGAAGCCGGCGAGAAGTCGGCCTGTGAACTGCTGGCGGAACGGCAGGCCGGCGAGACGAATCTGGAGTCCTCCCTGCCCCCGCCCGGTCCCGATGTCACCCTGAATGACGACCAGAAAAACTATCTGCGGCAAGTCGTTACCGATCCCTCCGTCGACCTGAGCCAGATCGGTCCAGAGCTAGCGAGCCGGGGAGAATGGAACGAGAGCCAGGCTGCGGCTCTGCAGGCTTTTCTGGAGGGAACGCCCACCATTGGCGAGCGCAATCGGCTGCTGGCCGGAGCGCTGACGCAGGACAGCCAGACGCTCTCCGACGAACAGTACGAATTCCTGCTCGCCCCTTACCGAGAGCAGCATCAGTGGGAAGAACAGATGCACGCCCTGATGATCGCCGCTCATCAGGTGAAATATCAGTGGTCGGGCAACTACGTCGAACCGGGCTCCCCGTTCTGGTGGCTCTACGAATACGCCTTCACCCCGCTGACAGCGACGATGTTTTCGCTGCTCGCGTTCTATGTCGCCTCGGCTGCCTTCCGGGCGTTCCGGGCCAAGAACTTTGAGGCCTTCCTGCTGCTGGCCACGGCCTTTGTGATTCTGCTGGGAAGAACTTATGCCGGTCCGTTGCTGACAAGCTGGCTGCCTGATTCTCTGGCCGCTTTGAAGATTGAAAACATCACCGTATTCATCATGTCGGTGATTAACACCGCAGGTAACCGGGCCATCATGATCGGGATTTCACTGGGGATCGTCTCGACGTCGCTGAAGATCCTGCTTGGGGTCGACCGTTCGTATCTCGGCACGGGAGAAGAGTAATCATGTCTTCGTACCAATCGATCGTGAACCGGCTGGCCGGCCTCGACCGCAGATACATCTTTCTGATGATGCTGCTGGCCGTCGCGATTCCGATTCTCATGGACCTCACCTTTCCGGAAGTCCCGACCGAGCAGGCCATCAATGTTTTCGACGAAATCGAACGGCTCGAAGAAGGCGACCGCGTGCTGCTGGCTCTCGATTACGATCCGAGCTCGGAAGGTGAACTCGGTCCGATGGCCACATCGTTCGTCATGCACTGTGCCGAGAAGAACGTCAAAATGTACTTCATGACGCTCTACCCCGGTGGACCACCAATGATTCAGCAGTCGATCCAGCGGGTGCTGATGACCGACTACCCGGAACTCAAATACGGTGAAGACTACGTCGACCTTGGATTCAAACCGGGCTACGAAGGGGTGATCAAAGTGATCATCACCAATCTGCGGGAGCTCTTTACGACGGATACTCGCGGCACGAACATCGATCAGATCCCGATGTGCCAGGGCGTGGAAAGCCTGCAGGATATGGATCTCATCATCTGCGTGAGTGCCGGCTATCCCGGGGCCAAGGAATGGGTGCAGTACGCGAAGGCCGCCTTCCCGGAACGCATTAACCTGGTCGCCGGCGTCACTGGCGTGCAGGCTCCGTATCTTTATCCGTATGTTCCGAAGCAGATCATCGGTCTGCTCGGCGCGATCAAGGGAGCCGCGGAGTACGAGACGCTTGTCACCGAGAAATACATCGAGGGGGAGCCGCGAGCCCTCTACCAGGAAGGACGCCGACGGATGGGGCCACAGCTCGTGGCTCACCTGTTGATGATCGGCCTGATCATCGCCGGTAACGTCCTGTATGTCCTGCAATCGAACCGAGCCAAAACCTGAGTAGCCGAGAAGACGGCCATTATGAACGAACGCATCATCTGGACCTGCCTGATTGCAGTCTTCCTTCTGTTCGTGACCTATCGCACGGTCACTGATCCGGAAGGCAAGGCGGGGCGACATTACGTGAAGCAGGTCGATGGCCACTGGGTCGACGCGGATGAGATCGACCGCCGAGCCGGGATTGCCGAGCTCAGCTACACCCGCTCGTTCGGACTGTGGATGGCTGCCTTTTTCACGCTTTGCATCTTCTCGTTTCTGTATCGCGACAACCCGTTCTACAAGGTCGCCGAGGCGACAGTCGTGGGGGTCTCCGCCGCGTACTACATGGTGGTCGGTTTCTGGTCGACGCTGGTGCCGAACCTGTTCGCCAAACTGCTGCCCGGCATGACGCAGCAGTGGGCGATGCCCGGGATGTCCCCTGAACCCGAGGCGACAAGCCTGTTCTACATCGTCCCGCTGATCCTGGGCATCATGCTCCTGATGCGGCTGGTCCCGAAGATGAGCTGGATCTCCGTCTGGCCGCTGGCCTTCATCATCGGAACGACAGCCGGGCTTCGCATGGTGGCTTATCTCGAAGCCGACTTCCTGAGTCAGATCGAGAACAGTTTCCTGCCGTTCCTTGTCACCAACGGAAGCGGCATTGACTACGCGACATCGCTCACGAATATCTTTATGGTCCTCAGCCTGCTGGCGTGTCTGACGTACTTCTTCTTTTCGATCGAACACAAAGGTGTCGTCGGTGGCGTTTCGAAGTATGGCATCTGGATTCTCATGATGACCTTCGGAGCCATGTTCGGTATGACCGTAATGGGCCGCATCGCGCTGCTCGCCATTCGACTGGAATTCCTGTTCCGCGAATGGCTGAACATCTAGAGCGGATCGCTCTAGCGTGTGTCCGCGAATGAGCGTTGATTGGAACGTTGCATCTTTCGCAGACGGAACGGTGACACGCTAAAGTAAACTGCTCTAAGAACACCGACAACTCCAGATCTGAGGATTCACATGTTGCGCTCGGTTTGCTGTCTGGCACTTGGAAGTCTTCTGTTCGCCCTTCCCGCCTCAGCCGAAGAGCTGACGATTGGCTTCTGGAACGTGGAGAACCTGCTCGACGAATACGACGATCCTCTGCTCCCCTACGATGAGAAGGCTTCTTCGAGTTCCGTTCGCGAGCGACTCGGAAAAGACGCCGAGGTGATTCGTAGTCTGAATGCCGACATCCTCGGGCTGGCGGAAGTCGAGAATATGGCCCTGCTGCGTCAGCTCGTCAGCGGCTATCTCTCCCGCAGCGGATACAAGTACTTCACGCTCATCGACGGAGCCGATCCTCGCGGCATCGACTGCGCAATCCTCAGCCGATTCCCCTGCATGGTGCAGACCTTTGATGTCCCCGACTTTCCGCGTGATCTGCTCGTTGCCCGCTTTACGACTGTCGGCGGACCGTTCTATGTCATCGTGAATCACTGGAAGAGTCGTCGGGATGACGCTCGGGAGAATTTGCGGCTCACCTGTGCGAAAGCCGCAGCCGACTGTATTCAGGAACTGATTTACGCCACGGAAGGTCGCCCTGTTCCAGTCGTTGTCGTCGGCGATTTCAACGATGACCCGACCGATGAATCGTTGAAGTATCTGGAGAAGCAGGGCCTGCGGAACACGATGACCAGCATTTCCGAGAACCTCCCCTGGACCCACGGGCATTACGACAGCGAAGCGAGCACGATGAACCTGCATTGCTTCGATCAGATCCTGATCAACCAGCAGGCGGTCTCCGGCGGAGCGGTTGAATGGAAGAAGTCGCACGTGTACCGCCCTTCGTTCATGATCAACGATCGCCGCTCGTTCAACGGTCGCAAGATTCCGCTGCCAATCGACGACTACCGCGACCGCATCGGCTACTCCGATCACTTCCCCGTCATCGCAACGTTCGAAGTCAAGACCCGCTAAGCCGGTCACGCCGCTTCGTTCTTTGGAAGCCAGCGTTTCAGTATTAGCGTGAGCCCGAGCGGAACAAACAGCGAGAGCACGAGGACGATCGGAAGATAGCGATCATCTGAGAACCAGTTGCCCAAAGCGGCGTAGGTGGCCGCAATCGCAAGATTCGTAAGAGCGAGAATCGGGTAGAACAGCACCCGTCGCAGCTTTCCGGCTCCAAGCATCAGCACTGCTGCTTCTCCCAGAATCGGCAAGGGACGCGAAATCACCAGCGTGATCAGTCCCCAGGATGCAACGAACTTCTGAAGAATCTGTTCATCCTCGCGCTTCGCCCAGCGTCGCAACGCCGGCTGCCCGATGGCCCGCGCTAGTTCGTAGCCGATGGCCGCACCGATGGTCAGCCCGGCGGTCGCGAATATCGTGGCCGAGAGAAATCCAAGCTGGCTGCCGCCGTAGGTAATCACGCCGCTCGACGGAACCGGCAAAAAGATATCGACAGCGAGCAGCAGCAACAGCAGATTCGCGGTTCGCGCGGGCGTGACCGAATCTTTCAGCCACTGCAGTTGACTGGCTTCAAAAACTTCACCGAGTACGAGAAACGGGACGATCGGCACCAGCAGAATCAACACAACGGCAATCGCGAGCCGCTTGAGTGATCGACCTTGTTTTTCTGCTTCTGGTCCCCGTTCGTCCTCAACACTCATCGCAACTACGGTTTCTCAAGCATGGCTCGCTGGTAGTCCTGAAACGACACGAACTCGAAGTGCTGATCCTGCAGCATCGACTGCCAGTCACGAATGCGGGTCCGGTCCTGCGTGCTGAGACTCCACTGAATGCTGTGCTCCGCGGTGAGCACCGTGCGGGCTTCATCCTTCAGCGTTAGCTGAACTCGCACCGGCAGCAGGCTCCGCCGAACCAGTTCTTCGTTGATCTTAAGCCGCGGCCCCGGCAGAGACGACTGCCCGTGGAGCATGTAATTGAGCTGGGCAGCTCCATCCGCATACAGGCGGAACGTCTCAGCGACATCGGGATTCGGAGCCGGTACGGTCTGGATCGCATACTGCATGACGGGACTGGAGAAGACGACCTCGTTGGGCGCGTTGCCATCGGTGATTTCGAATTGTGGATCGACCTGAAAGCGAATCCGCTCGATCTCGGCGGCGGCATCGGCGGAATCGGTCCGGGAGACTTCATCGACGTAATCGCTGGCCTTCGAGCGGGCGACCTTCAGGTAATGTCGCAGTTCGCTGAACTCAACGGTACACCCCTTGCGATGACTGCCGCTGACAATGGTGTACCGCTGCTGGGCCGGATCGTAGATGACGAGCTCCCCAACCATGTCGATCCAGTCGTAGGCTTTCCCGGCATGCCAGAGTGTTAAACTGCGGGAAATCACTTCGGGGTTCGAGTTCTGATCGCCGGCCGTTTGGCGGGACACCCGGGTATAGATGCGGTAATCCTGGGCGGACAGGTTCGAAGTGAGCCCCGACAGGCACAGGATCAGGGCGGCGGTAACAGTCAGAATTGCTCGCACGGTCTTGTCCAGTTTGAGTGTACGACATCCAGAAGACGGGAAAATGCGGCGGTAAAGTATCGATTCCCGTCGATTGACTCAACGGGAATCTGCCCGGCCGCCGCGAATGCCCGCCGACACCCGCAGCAGACTTGCCCCCGGCTTGCGTCTGTTACACAATGAACCGATCAACAACTGCTGTTTAATCCTCGTCTGATGGGAATTCTCATGCTTCGCCGATCGCTCGTCGCACTTCTCTGTATCGCCACTTTGGGCCTCTCCGCCGTTTCACTGTCAGCTGCCGAGCCGGCTAAGTCCGGGAAGTGGATTCAGCTGTTCAATGGCAAGAATCTGGAAGGCTGGACGCCGAAAATTAAGGGAAAGCCGCTTGGCGAGAACTTCGGCAATACCTTCCGCGTTGAAGATGGGCTGCTGCAGGTTCGGTATGATCAGTACGAGAAGTTCGATCGCCAGTTCGGGCATCTGTTCTACAAGACGCCGTATTCCAGCTACAAACTGCGGGTCGAGTACCGATTTGTGGGCGAGCAGTGTCCCGGCGGCGAAGGCTGGGCCCTGCGAAACAGCGGAGCCATGCTGCACGGCGAAGATCCGAAGAAGATGACCGTCGATCAGGACTTCCCGACTTCAATCGAAGTGCAGTTCCTCGGTGGCGATGGAAAGAAGGACCGCACGACGGCGAATCTCTGCACGCCCGGCACGAATGTTGTCATGAACGACAAGCTGTTCACACCGCACTGCACCAGTTCGAGCTCAGAAACCTACCACGGCGACCAGTGGGTGACGGTTGAAGTCGAAGTCCGGTCAGACAAGAGCTTCCGGCACTTCGTGAATGGCGAACTCGTGCTCGAGTACTTCGAGCCTCAACTCGACCCGCGAGATGAGCATGCCAAGAAGCTGGCCGATGAACAGGGCTCGCTGATGCTCAAGGGCGGGACAATTTCGCTGCAGTCGGAAAGCCATCCCATCGACTTCCGCAAAGTCGAACTGATGGTCCTCGAAGACTGATCGGACCGTCGGGTGCCATGCCCACGCTCGCGTGGGCATGCATTGAGGCTTCAGCGAACGACATAACCCATTTCGGACAGCACACTGCGAATCCGGGGCTGATGATCCCCCTGGATTTCGATGACGCCTTCTTTCAGCGTCCCCCCTGCTCCGCAGACCGTTTTGAGCTTTGTCAGCACGTTCTGCACTGCGGGCGGATCATCGGCGAAGCCCTGAACCACTGAAACCGATTTCCCTTTCTTCCGCTTCTCCAGGCTTACCTTGAGTTTCTGAGAAGACGGCGAGATGGTGGCCGGGACTTCTGGCGGGCAGACACATTCCGTTTCGAGCCGATCACAGCGCTCGCAGTGCGGCGGACGATCAAACGGCGTTCCGGCAAACATTCCCACGGCCTCAGGCTCCCTTTTTGCCTGCGGAGCCACCAAGTTCGCCTTCGACCTTGCGAATCTCATCGCGGATCTGGGCGGCCTGCTCGTAATCTTCCTGTTCCACCGCTTCACTTAGATCGCGCCGCAGCTGAATCAGTCGGAACTGGTTCTCGCTGTCGAGCGGAGCCCGCTGCGGACGTTTTCCACGATGCACGGTGTCGTTGTGGATATTCTCGAGCAGTGGCAGCAGTCGCATTCGAAACGATTCGTAATCGTGGGGACAGCCGAATCGCCCCGACTCACGGAACTCCTTGTAGGTGATGCCGCAGTTGGGACACACCATCCCTTCGTCTTCCGTTGTCCGTTCATCCATCTCGGAATCAGGCAGCAGCGATTCCACGAACGATTCCTCCGGCGACTTCTGGTCAGACTTGTGCATGTACTCGTAGAAATGCGACTCACAGAAGTGCAGCTCTTTCACATCGCCATCTTTTAGCATGGTGACATGATAAACGGCCGGCTTGGAGCAGACGGAACATGGTTTCATGAGAACTCAGCCAATCAGTTCGGACAGAAAGTTCTGTCAGACTTCGATGTATTCCACGGCTTGATTATAAGCGACGGGCAGCGGATCGTGCGATTTCAATCCCCGCTGAAATCCCGCATCTCTCAGGATGTCGTCGACTCGGAAAGGCGATCGAGTAACAAACGGAGATAACTGCGACGTTCGACCTGGGGCCCCAGCTGCAGCCGTCGGGCGAGGTCGAGAATCGACTGGCGAGTGGCATCGAATTCACTTTCCCCCGCCACACACTCAAGCTCGATGTAGGTGCCAAGCCCATCGACGTGATCGATGACAATTTCGACGTTCCGATCTTCGCCAGACAGATGGTACACCTCGCGGGTTTTCTTCACGCAATGGACGACGCGAAAGCCGAGTCGCTCGAGAATGACCTGCATTTTCCGCGACTGTTCGGCCCCGTCTCCCAGCTCGACCTCAATTTCCTGGCGGCTCTTGGTTTCCTGGTCGAGCAGCGGGCCTTTGTAGGTCATCCCGTTGCGATCATCGGTCCGGCGAATGCGGAAGGCCTCGTCGGTTGAAGCGAAGTCTCGCAGCGGATGCCCGAAGTAAAGATCTTCCTGTTCCAGAGAGTCTGTGTAGACAGCCCCCAGTTCATCCAGCGACTGGCGCAAAGAGTCGAGATCATGGACAGGATATTTGACTTCAACTTCGTAGTGCATCACGGAGGTTTGTTTTCCCCTGTATCAAGTTTCAAGGCTGCTGCTCGGCCTGACGGGACAGTTCGGACTGAATCGAGCGAAGATATTTCCACGTGTACAGCCCCGTGCTGTGGCCGTCGCTCCAGTAGACCTTAACGGCATAATTCCCGACAAGTTCCATCTTCTCCGGACGGATATCGGAGGGGGCATCGTCGGCGAAAAAGGTTCGCTCGCCGGTGAACTCGTTAACGCAGTTCGCGCAGGGACAGAGTCCCCGCAGCATGCGAAACGGAACTTCCAGTCGATCGTCAGCCGCCCAGCTGCAAACGAGGACGTGATCGGACGTGCGAGCGGTAATATTCTCCGGAGGGGACACACTCATCGCGGGATTTCTCGGATTACGTTTCTACGACTTGTTCAGCCGCGAAACCTGGACTGGAAGCAGTTCGGTGAAGGAATTGTTGCGAATCCCATCCGTCCCGACAACCGGACGGCCTGCTCAATCCTTGCCGCGATGTTGCACTTTCGGCCAGTACGTCTGGAAGTTGAACTTCGGACTGTTCTCGAAGTCGTGACACTTAACGCACAGTTTCTTCTCCGCAGTCACGAGGTCGACCTTGATCGCCTGCCGGGCGGCGGCCAGTTCCGGACTGTTCTCTCCGGTATCGCGGAACGTCTCTTCCAGAGCCGTGTGATGGCTGCCGGGGCCATGACAGTTCTCGCATCCCTGACCGGCCAGATGGGGCGACTGGTCCATGCTCACGAAGCCCCCTTCATAGCGGAAGACTTCCTGCGGGTTCCAGCCGACCGAGTGGCAGGCAAGGCATTCCGGATCGTGTACGCGGTTGATCCACGGAACCTCGTTGTATCGTTCATGTCCGCTGATCAATGTTTCGGTGGCATGGCTGTGCTTCGATTCCTTCCACTTGGCGAAGGCTTTCGTATGACAGGTGCCGCATTTTTCTGAGCCGACATACGTATGCCCTTCCGGATGCGGTACGGCTGGCTCGCTCTTTACGATCTGCTGCTCTTTCAGCAGATCCTGATAGAACGCCATGTGATTCTCCATCGCCATCGTGCGACGGAAGCGTTCTTTGTCGAGATCGACGAGCTCGTAGCGGAACTTCTTCTCCTGATCGGGGAAGTAGCCGAGCACGCCGGCATATTTCCCTTTGCGGCCCGCTTCCAGAACGGTCGTCTTGCCGACTTCCTGAGGAATCCCGTTCGGGTCTTCCGGCCCTCCGCCACTAAGGCAGAGGTCGAACTCGGCAACCTGCTGCAGGATGTCTGTCGTTTCCGCTCGCGAAGCCTGAGAAAGCAGAACGAGCAGTTCGCACCCCTGGGCTTTCAGATCTTCAACAACGGGCTTCAGGCTGGCGACGGGATCGTCGATTCGCAGCAGGCTGTTATCGGAACTGGCACTGACCTTTTCCGCAAACTTCTTTCCGAGGACACCGGTGACTCCGACTTTTGTTCCCCCCACCTCGATGACGCGGGAACGAGCCGGGCTGCCCAGATCGGGTGTATCGTAGAAGACGACATTGGCAGAAACATACGGCAGCGCGGTCTCTGGATCAGTCGAACTGGAAACGGTCGAGAAGAGATAGTCGACCTGCAGTTTGAGATCCGAGGGGCCCAGCGTCATAGCATCGTATCCCATGTCGGCCAGAGCCGTGTGCATCACGCCGAACTTGATCTGGTCCTGACGACGATTCCGCTTCACGAAGTCACCGAGATCGAGGCCGATGACGTCCCAGCCTTTGTCTTCACGCAGCTGGCGGAACAAGTCGGCACGGCGGGAGATTCCGCCCGATTGAGTCTCCGAGCAGCCGCAGGGTTCCATGTACCCGTGGGCTTCCCCGGTGAAGATGATGGCAAGTTCAGGATCCGCCCAGTCCTCAACGATCGGCTGGGGCCCTTCATCCTGAGCCACGGGACGGGCTGCGGGCGCAGTGGTCGACATTCCGGAATCGGACTGTTCCTGGCTGACACCCTGAAACCAGCAGCCAACAGCCACAATCGGGGCCATCAACAACGGCCAGCAGGTCCTCCAGAACCTTCTTGATGATGCATGAAACATCGAACTCAGTCCTTTGCGTTTCGATCCAGCGGCCGTTTTCTCCAACTGGCGGGACGATACCGAATCTGCCGTATTGTGGCAAACCGGTTTTCCGCAACGTTGCTGAGAGCGCGTGATCAGTAGCTCAGGCCGTGAACATTGAAAATCATCTTCGGCACGAGCTCGTTGTCGGTCGTCACGATAATCTTACCGGGATTGACGCGGTCATTGTTCATCGACGGAGAATTCGGCGGAACGGTGATACGGATATTATACCGCTCTCGGTTCTCTGCCTGAAATTTCTCGTCTTTCGTCATTTCGAACTCGATGAATTCCGGATTCGACTCGACCTTCGTCACGTTGATTGGGGCACCGTTGTTGTCGCGGACGAACATGGAGAGATTGACCGACTTCCCCTCCTTATTATCAAAGCGGCCGAGCACGAGCAGCATGTTCGAAGCCTGCCAGCCGGACGGTCCGAGAATCTGAACCGGGCCGGAGTGATAGGCGTGGAGTTCAAACGTCGTCGCTTCCTCTTTCCCGTCGACCATCATATCGAGCGTGACATGCGCCACGAACTCGCCGATCGGAGCTCCAGGAGCGACTTCTCCCTGAATGTTGTACCCCCCCTTGGCGAGCTTTTCGTTTAACTGCTCCTCGGTCATTGGTTCAACACTTACGCTAACCAGTTCGCTGTCACTGCTCGCCTTCACAACCTCGAAGTCACCTTTCACGCGAGACGAAATCGAGCCATTGAAGGGGGTCGGCTTTTCCCGAGACAGTTCCCCCAGATTCCAAACACCGAAGGGCGTGATTTCCCAAGTCGCATCGACACGGCCCGTGACCGTGAGTGAAATTTCTTCGTTCTCCGGATCGTTGGTTTTGATGTAGGCAGCCTGACTGAACGCCGAGTCTTCGACCTTGCCGATCCACTCCAGAGTGATCGAAGTCGACTCGCCGGGCGGGACTTCCCGCTCTTCAAAGTCGGCCATCGTACATTTGCACGTCGACCGATCCTTTACGAGTTTGAGGATTCCTTCCCCTTCGTTTCGAATCGTAAATTCGTGCCTCAGGGTCTGACCGATTTCCATATTTCCGAAATCGTGAACCGGTTCATCGACCACGACCGAAGGAGCCGGTGCCCCGGGCGGGAGCTTAAGTTTGGCCTTCTTCTCAGCATCTTCCGAGACACTCAGCTCACCATTGCAGCCAGCGATTGTCGCAATGAGAAAGGCCACGGCCGTGAACGACCAGCACGAGTGGGAAAACAGATCAGTCTTCATTCGAGTCCAGTTCATGGATTTGTTCGAAGTGCTTGCGAGAAAACAGGATTGAGCGTGCAAAACGAAAGGTTGGCTGATTCTACCCAATCGAAGGCGAGACGCCACCCTTCCGGGAAACGGCGCGGATCTTATGCGCAGGCCTCATAGGGAATTACGTCAATTCTCGGAGGGCGTTGGACGGTCTGGGCCCTTCTCGAGGATTTTCCGCAAGATAGCCAGCTGAGCTTCAGTCAGATAGCGGTCGCTGTGTCCGTACTCACGATTGATCCGATCCAGTTCGAGCGACTCCGCCGCCGCCTGAGCCGCCTCGTCCCGTTGACCGGCTCTATCGAGGGTTTCGGCCAGTTTCAGTTTCAGCTCGGAGTGGGCGGGATAAATCTCGATCGACTTCCTGCGGGCAGCGACCGCCTGTTCGAGTGCGGACAGATCGTTACTCTGCTCATAAAGCCGTAGCCAGAGGTCGCCGAGTTCCGAGTGGAGCTGATAGCTTAACGGATCCCGAGCGATCGCGTTCTGCAGGGCCGCAAGTGCCTCTTTCAAAGCCTGCGGACTCGAACGCTCCGCTCTCGGCGGGGCTTTCACGGCTGCAATCTGTTGCCAGGGCTGCGGATTCCAGAAATCGGCGTCGGCCCATTCCTGACTCCTGCGAAGCGTTTCCCCGGGACTCCGCGAACGCTGCAGGTCTGCGATGGCGGCCGATTCGCTCAAGCGAGGCAGGACCGCCAGCGTGAGGCCGGCCAGAAAGAGCCCACCGCCGGCGAGAAGCATCGCCAACCCGACCGTTCGCCCGGAGATTTCGATCCGCGGTCGAATCGGTTCAATGCCGATTGTGACCACGAGCAGCAATTGAACGATCACCGGCATCGAGAAACCGCCGGCTCCGTGAAGATGAATGAACAGAGCCAGACCTGCCCAGCACCAAACGGATGCGGGCATTTCTGTCGTCCTGATGACCAGCCACAACAGCAACGCCAGCGATCCGGAAACGAGCGTCCAGAAAAGAGTCTCCTCAAGGAAACGGGCCGATTCGGGAGGACTCAAAATACTCGACAGCAGCACGGCTGCACATGCCACAACGCAGGCTCCATAACCACTGACCGAAACGGTCGCTTCAGCCGGACTTTGTGAGAGCCCCGGTCTACGCACAACGCGAAGCAGCAGAAGGATCAGCAGTCCGACGACTGCCGCCAGCGCGATCAGGCCACCACCGGACCAGGCATCCAGCCAGAGATTGTGCGGATCCAGGATCTCTTCGCTGGAACGGGGAAGTTTGTAAGCCAGGTAGTGTTGCCGAAAGTTCCCCGGCCCGGCACCGAACAGTGGCGAGTCGCTCAGCATCGCCAGCGAACCCTGCCAGAAGTCGAGACGATACTGCAACGACTTTCCTGCTTCTGAAACGATCTGCTGATCCAGACTGCCGGAGCCCACGGCAATCGCAATGAACAGCCCGAGCATCACCACAAACAGGAGCCCGTATCTGAACAGAGTCTTTCGAATTGCACTGCGAAATACGTAGAAGAAAAATAATCCGCCCAGCGAGACAGCCGTGCCGACCCAGGCAGTTCGGCTCTTTGTCAGAAGCAGACAGTAGGCAAGAAGCATCCCGAGAATCGCGAGACCGCCCCGATAATAAATCGCCTTCGGCTCCTTTTCGATCGCCAGGAACAGTCCAGCTACCAGCACAAGGCTAACCGCCAGAAACCCGCCCAGCGTGTTGGCCAGCGCGAAGAAACCGAACGGCTCCCGACTGTCCCGCAATCGCTGGAGGAACATCTGCTGAGCGTGTGATTCGAGTGGAACCCCCAGTTGGCTCAGCTCCCGTTCCAGAATGGCTCGTTTCTCTTCCAGCCGCGTCGTGAGAAACTCCGAAGCGTTTCCAACCTCAATCTGGGACGAGACCTTTTGAAACTCTTCGATGAGCGGCAGAACTTCTTTCTCGGCTGCATCGTAAAACACATAATGCTGATAAATCCCCAGCGCCGAATGAGCAGCTCCTGCGGTGAGGAGCAGGCAGAGAGTCAACTTCAGTGACTGTGAATCGGCCAAGCGGCGAAACAGTACCACACCGACAACCGTAGCCAGCCATCCCAGTACGACAAAGAAACCGGCGCGCAACTGGCCGCCGAAAGCCCAGAGCATTCCGAACGACAGGACCGGCCCCACTCCGAGTAGAATGACGCCGAGATCGATCCCGTCAAAAGTGATGGGTTGCTGCCGGCTTTTCATCAGCAACCAGCCGAAGATCGCACTGCCGAGAAGCCAGGCCGCATGCAGCAGAACGAGGTCTCCGTTCACGGTCGCCTCGGCGGGCACAAACAATTGAGCCCAGAGCAGCGCGTTGAGCACGCACCAGCTGAATGTCAGCCAGCGCCCCTGGAACGCAGCCGGAACCTGTTCCTGAGATCCGGATTCTCGCCGGGATGCCGCCTGCATACTGAGGTTACCTCTCGTATTCCGTTCGCTATTGTGCGTCGACGGACTGATCTGCCCCGCGAGCCCGGGCAGCCCGTCGCCCTGCTGTTTCCAGGATTCCGATAATCGACAGGACACAGACAACGAGCAGAATAATCGTCCACGCAGATCCCCATTCAGGCACCTGATAGAGCAACAGACCGGCAAGGCCCGTCGTCAATGTGCACAGGTGAATTGTGAGGACGGCATTCTTGCGGGACAGCCCAAGGTCCGTGAGCCGGTGCGAAAAATGATTCTTGTCGGCATGGAACGGACTCAGTCCCCGCTTCAATCGAATGAACATGACCGAAATGAAGTCATAAAGCGGCACGGCCAGAACACAGAGCGGAGCCAGAATGACGTGCGTGTCGGAACTGCTTTCATCGTAGAAAGTGCCAAGGACTGTCAGGCAGCCGAGCATGAGTCCTAAAAATGTACTGCCCGCATCGCCCATGAAGATCTTCGCCGGCGTCCAGTTCCAGACCAGAAAGCCTGCACAGGCCCCCGCAATAACCAGCAGCATACCGGCAACAAGCCAGCGCGGCTCGGAATTCTGCGTCAACATGATGAAAGCGAATATCGAGGCGGCAATCAGACTGATCCCGCCGGTCAGGCCGTCCATGTTATCGAGGAAATTGAGCGAGTTGATGAGGAGGACGAGCCAGAAGATCGTCACCCCCCAGGCGATGGGATCGGGGAGAACAAAAAGCGTGGCCCGGGCTCCCGCCGCGACCACAGCCGCAGCCACCAGAAACTGAATTCCCAGACGCAACCGCCAGGAAACGGGCTTCACATCGTCGATCAGCCCGATGATGCCAAGCAGCAGACCAGCCGTGAGAATTCCCCACATTTGCGGAGCCCGGTAAAGGACTCCCGGCAAAAGTGTTCTTACGGTTTCCGGAAGCCAGTGGTCAGGCAGATATCCCGCACTGATCGCCCAGACCAGCACATTGGCCAGCGCCAGCGGGACGATCACCCCGCAAACGATTCCCACGCCTCCGCCCAATGGTGTCGGAGTGACATGCACTTTCCGTTCGGCCGGAATATCCACCAGCCCCAGATACGGAGCCCAGCGGATCATCTGTCGCGTGACGAGAAGCGAAATCAAGAAAGCTGGAACGACGCACCCGACAGTAAACAGGAAGTTGACCAAGGGACTCTCTGGCTCCGGGTGACAATAACGGGGCCGTCGGAATGTCGCGCAACATTGCGACGGCGCGGCTTCTCTGGGATTCGTTTAGGACTTGGCCCTGCCTGGATTCGACTTCTGATTCGGCCGACGGGCCGGCGGGTTCAGACTGGGCGGATTCTTCGGCACCGAACCGCTGTCATCGGGTACTTCCAGTTCCTCGGTCAGGCGAGCGAGTTCCTGCTTCAAGTCGGCTTGAACAGCGGCGTATTCGGGATCGCCATAGACGCTCTTCATTTCCCGAGGATCCTTCTCCAGATCGTACAGTTCCCATTCGTCCAGATTGTAGAAGTGAATGAGTTTGTAGCGATCGGTGCGCACTCCGCGATGTCGACGAACCATATGAGCGGTGCGACGATCGGCCAGGAATTCGTAATAGTGGTAGTAGTGCGCGTCCCGCCAGTTCTCAGGCGTGTTTCCTTCGGCGATTGGAAGCAGGCTGGCGCCCTGCATTTCGTTCGTGGGATCGAGACCGGCCACATCGAGAAACGTCTCAGCGAAATCGACGTTGGAGACGAGTTCTTTGCTGACACTTCCCGGCTTGATTCTGCCGGGCCAGCGAGCCATCAGCGGCTGACGGTACGATTCTTCATACATGAACCGCTTGTCGAACCAGCCATGATCGCCGAGGTAGAACCCCTGGTCGGAGGAGTAAACCACTATCGTGTTCTCCGCCAGTCCCGATTCGTCGAGATAATCCAGGACCCGTCCCACGTTGTCGTCGACGGAGGCGATGCAGCGAAGGTAGTCTTTAATATATCGCTGATACTTCCAGCGAACCAGATCCTTCCCCTTCAGGTTGGCTTCCCGAAACGCCTTGTTCTTTGGTTCGTAGGCAGCGTTCCAGACCTTCAGCTGCTCTTCGTTGAGATAAGGCGGCGGCACGAGTTTCAGGTCTCGCTCCGTCATCGTCTTTGCAATGGTCATGTCCTGTGTGCGAGCAGCCGTTCCGCGTCCCGAGTAATCATCGAACAGGTTGTCCGGTTCGGGGATCTCGACATCGTCGTACATTGTCAGGTAGTCAGGGCCCGGGCACCATTCGCGGTGCGGTGCCTTATGCTGCAGCATCAGCATGAATGGCTGATCCTGATCGCGGCCCTCTTTCAGCCACGTGAGCCCGAGATCGGTGATGATATCAGTCGTGTACCCGGTGTACCTGATGCGTTCCCGATTCCCATCGCCGTTCGGATCGCGAAGCGTCGTCGGATTGTAATAAGGCCCCTGCCCGATCAGCACTTCAGAATAGCTGAACCCCGTCGGCTCCATATGTTCGCCAAGGTGCCATTTCCCGATGACCGCGGTCTCGTAGCCAACGGTCTTGAGCATCTTCGGGAAGGTCTGCTGAGTCCCATCGAACTTGTTTCCGTTCCGGTAGAACCCGTTCTTGTGGCTGTATTTCCCGGTGAGAATGACGGCTCGCGAAGGACCGCAAATGGAGTTGGTGCAGAAACAGTTGTCGAACCGCATGCCTTCGTTGGCGATGCGATCCAGGTTCGGCGTCTGGTTAATTTTCGATCCGTACGCACTGATGGCGTGCGAAGCGTGGTCATCGGTGAAGATGAAGAGGATATTGGGACGATCGGCTGCAACCGTCGTCTGAGCCGCAATGATTACAAAGAGGGCACAGAGTGCAAATTTGACACGCATTAAGGACGTCTCCCTGACAATTCGACAATTTTCAGTTCGTCGGATCGCGATCAATCTTGAAAAGGATTGGACGACCAGTCCGATGATCCCAATTCAGTCCCGGAATCACAAGCGATCGTGCCTGTTCGCCCGGCAACTTTCGGGATTTCTCCAGGCGGACAGCGAGCCTTTTCCCGGATCAACGTGTCCTTATTTTCGGGAAGGCGAGTTGGAAGTTCCAATGACGGGTCTACGATCTTTTGCCTTACTGGCACGGCACGTGCATGAGATTTCGATCAGATGGAACACATCGTTCGCTCTCCGTGCGGACAGTTCTCTCGCCCCGTCGCCCGCCGACGCGATTCCCACCCGTTTTCAAACCCAACTGTTACTGGAGAAAAAAGGCATGTTCTCGTCCGTTAAGGAATCCCCGCTCACCCACTCTGTGAAATCGGTAGCCGATCTGACAATGGAACAGATCCACGCCATGGAGCGCAGTGAGTTGATTCAGGTGATTCAACAGGGACGCGTGCCGTTTCTCGAGCACGATCGGCTCGGCACGCATGACACGCCGACATTGTTGCAGTTGGCCATGCTGTCCCGCCAGAGCTGCATGCGACAGACGTAGAGCATACCGGACGGATTAAATACAAAGATCCGGGACCACCATCAGGTCGTCCCGGATCTTTTTTTGCGCTCAGTGTTAATCAGGTGCGGCCGAACGACATTAGCGTGATATCGTCGTTCTGCGGCCGTCCGGCTGCGTGACGTTTCACATCGGCCAGAACGGCTTTGCCCAGTTCGGTGGCATTGGAAGGGGCCGACTGAATGAAGGAACGAAGGTGCTCCATGCCGTAGAGCTCGTTCTGTGGGTCCATCGCCTCACTGACGCCATCAGTATAAATGGTGATGATCTCGCCCGGCTCGATCGATCGCTGAACGACCTCGTATGGATAATCTTCGAGCACTCCGATCGGAATTCCGACAGTTTCATCAGGAAACTCTTCGATCGTTTTATCGGTCTTCAAAATCATCGGCGACATATGACCGGCGTTCACGACCGTCATCGTGTGCTCGCGAACATTGAGGAGAATAATCACAAAGGTGACGAATCGTCCTTCGACGGCTTTCGCACACATGTGATTGTTAATCTCGCCCATGACGACGCTGGCGTCTTTGGTAAAACTGACCGTGCTGCGGACCACGCTGGAAAGACGCGACATGACCAGAGCAGCCGGCACCCCTTTGCCCGCTACATCGCCGAAGGCAAGGAAGATGTGATCGTCATCGAGTTGAACGATGTCGTAATAGTCGCCGCCAACTTCCTGAGCCGATTCGTAGGAGGCATAAAACTCGTAATTGCTGATCTCCGGAAACTCGCTGGGCAGCAGAGCCTGCTGCACGTTGCGGGCGATCCGCATTTCGTTGTCCTGCTTCTGCTTCTCGGCGTACGTCACCATCAGCCGGGTTGACTCATAAGCAAGAGCCGCCTGCCCGGCAACTGCAAGCAGCAGATCGAGATCTTCCTGCCGGAACTGGCTCACCGGATTTTGCGTATCGATGTTGATAATCCCCAGCGGCTCCCCTTCCAGGTTGAGCAGTGGGACGCACATCATCGAACGAATGGTGAGATTCGAAATCGATTCACTGGCTTCGAATCGCGAATCGGTCGCGGCATCGGCGGAAAGGATCCCCTTCTTTTCTTCGATCACCGCATTCATGATCGTGCGGCTCAACTTGACGGAATCGTCACCGGTATTGTGGCGATGTTTGATCGCTCGCGGGATCATCTTCCCGGTCGCTTCGTCCTTAATCAGGATGCAGCCGCGATCGGCATGCGGGAAGATATTGAACAGCGTCTCAAGAATCTTCGGGAGCAACGTTTCCAGGTTCGGCGAACCGGCCAGTGCCCGACTGATTTCGATGATCGACTTCAGCTTCACTTCCGGACGGACATCGAGCAGCCCGAAGCCGGAGCTGTTATCGACCGTGCCCATGATCGTTCCGGTGTCCTGTTCGTGCCCGAGATCGACATCGAACTCGGAACCGTCGGGGATTGTCTGAACTTCGGGCTGGGTCTTCGCTGTCGCGGAATCCTCATATCGCAGCAGAATTGGCCCCAGTTTCAGGCGATCGCCATGCACCAGAGCAACCGGGGCATCGATCTTTTTCCCGTTGAGAAAGGTCCCGTTGCCGCTTCCAAGATCTTCAAGCTGGAGACCTTTCGCCCCCCGCGAGATCTTGGCGTGTCGTCGCGACACCATATTGGAGTCGAGTTGCAGATCGCACTCCGGCAGACGTCCAATCACGACGTCCTGGTCCGGGAGCTTATGGGTAATGGCTTGTCCGTTCTGCAGGATGACAAGACTGGGCATGAAGACGCTCGATTCGAGTCCAGGAAATTCAACCTTCGGCAGGCAGAGAGGCTGCTTGTTTCGACGTCAGAAGTCTAACCGGTTCCCAGCCGTCATCCAAATCAAACGTTCAGAAAACGAATGCTCTCTACAAAGCCCTTCAGGGATTGTCTCCCCTTAGAAGAAGATGAACGTCGTCACCAGGAAGATCGGGACCAGAACGGCCACACTATAGAACATGTACCCGAAGAAACTCGGCATTCGGATGTTGTTCTTTTCGGCGATTGCTTTGACCATAAAGTTCGGCCCGTTGCCGATGTAGGTCATCGCTCCCATGAAGACGGCTCCCAGACTGATCGCCACGAGGAAGATCTCCGAAACACCGGCCACGGTATGGCCGACCGGCTCCATCGTTTTGGCGGTTTCGAAGAATACGACGTAAGTGGGAGCGTTATCGAGAAAGCTGGAAAGAGTTCCCGTTCCCCAGAAGAACTTCATCGGCGTGTCAAAGCCGAGAGTCTTGCCGTAGACATTCAAAATCTGAACCGGAGGCTGCATGCAGATGAAGATCCCCGAGAACAGTGCGGCCACTTCCAGAATCGCCGCGTAATTGAAAGCGTTCTTCTGACGGACTTCACTCGGCGTCGTCACCAGCGAGAGCATCGTCAGAGTGAACATGAGCAGCTCCCGGAAATACAGCGGAGCATGCCAGTCGGTTCCCGGGAATGGTTTGGAAGGATCGAGCGTGGCTACGCAGGCGACGATCCCGACCAGCCAGAGCAGGTTAATTTTGCCGTACATCGCGAAGTTGGAGTTGCCATTCTCCTCGACGATGAACGCCCTGGCCTCTTCTTTGCGAACCATGACTTTGTCGTAGACGAAGAACACGACCAGAATGGCGATATTGACGAACAGCCACTCACGCCAGAGATTCAACGTCCAGAAGAAATCAACACCCCGAAGGAAGCCCAGAAATAAAGGCGGATCACCAATCGGCAACAGACAGCCGCCGGTATTGCAAACCGCGAAGATGAAGAAGATCACGGTGTGAGCCACATGGGTCCGCCTGGCATTCGCGGCCAACAGCGGGCGAATCAGCAACATGGCTGCTCCGGTTGTTCCCACGAAGCTCGCCAGCAGCGCTCCCAGGCCAATCAGAGCAGTATTCACATAAGGCTTGCCGACCAGCCGGGTCTCGATCGCGATTCCACCGGTGATAACGTAAAGACTGAAGAGCAAGGTAATGAACGGAATATACTCGGCCATCAGCGCGTTCTTCAGAACGGTGATCGCAGCCGGTATGCCCGGGTCGGAGATTGTATGGTCGATGTGATCGTGTACGCCGTGACCGAAAATGAAGGCGTAATAAGCCAGCGTAATTACGCCCAGTCCGGCTGCCACGAGGAATCGATGCAGATTGCTTTCCCACCAGTGTTCCGTCTTGTGAAACAGGGGAAGGATGGCAATACACAGCAGCAGGGCAACAAACGGCAAGACACTGTAAGCGGCTGGCACGTGATGCTCTTCGGCGTGTTCCTCGCCGGCATGCTCATCGGCGTGACTCTCGACCGCATGATCAGCGGCATGGTCATCGCCGTGGGCATCTTCCTCGGAGCCGTGATGAGCGTCATCGTCGTGATGGCCGTCGACGTGGTCTTTGGCATCCTCGGTGTTTTCAGGCGTAGCCGGCGTTTCTTCGCGGGTGGTTGCCGACGGTTCAATGTTGGGATGTTCGCCGTGATGGGCAGCGGGGGGCTGGCTCACTTCGTAGCCGACCCAGGCCCCGAGCGCACAGATCATAAGCAGCACGCTGAAGATGCCCTGCTTCTTCAGTTTCCGTTGCGATTCCAGGGTATTGTGCGCCTGTTCCATCCCGAACCTCGTCTCCACATCCTGCTAAGTCGTTCCGCGCGGCAGAAGTGCCTGCCTCCTCGTTTTGAGGCTGCGAATCATCTGATATATCTGAGTTCCGTCAAGTGATGCCGTGAGAATGTTTTCCGATGCCGTCGGCTAGACGATGGAAACCGGAATCGTTTCGGCTGGGATGGTTTTCATGAACTGGTTGCACAATTCGCGGCTGCGTTCCGCCGAGAAAAGGCCATTGGCCGTCAGGGCGTTCATCAGTCGATCCGGCGGTTCAATCTGGAACGAAAGAAGCAGGTAAAGCTGCGTCTGAGTCAAAAGGCCGGTTTCGACGGCCAGTTCTCCAAACCGCTGATTGGCTCCCTGCGACTGTTTCTCGGCAATCGCCTCGATATCGAGTGGTTCGAGCATCTTGAGATCCACGGCAAGCTCGCCGAGCGATCGCTGATCCGGCGGCACCTGTAGCAGAATCCGGGACACGGTTGGGATATCGAGAATCTCTTTGGAAACGAGCCAGCGGCTGAACTTCAAACCGTTCACCGATTTTATCAGTTCTCGTTCCTCGGAGTTCATGAGGCAACGGTGGTGGACCTGATTGCGGCCGTTCTTTTTCGAGTCGTACAGGGCTTCATCGGCCTGCAGCAGCAGTTGCTCGCCGAAGTTGTAGTCCTTCCGGCCGGGCATCCCGAGTGCGGTACCGAAACTCGAAGTTACCGGCACGCGTTTCCCTTCGAAGAGGAAATCTTCCCGTTCAATGGCCGCGCGAACACGTTCGGCCAGCTTCTCGACCCCTTTCTCCGTCGGTCGATGCACGATGACCACGAACTCTTCCCCGCCGTATCGGCAGAAAACGTCGGACTGTCGGAGACTGCGGGCAACCACTTTCGTGAACTGCTTGAGAACGTCGTCGCCGAACTTATGTCCGTAGGTATCGTTGAGAACCTTGAACTTATCGATATCCAGGAACATGACACAGATCGCCGAACATCGGTCGCTGGCTTCGCGAGCGGCTGTCTTTAATGCTTCGTCAAAATGAGCCCGGTTGAAAACTCCTGTCAGCGGATCACGGGTTGCTTTCTGCTGGAGCTCGGCATTGCGACTTTCCAACTGCTGCTTCTCGCGTTCGATCTGCTTTTGTCGTTCGCTGGCCAGCAGAGTTTCGCTCTGGGCTCGCATGGTGAGTTCCAGCAACTGCTGATTGGCCTGCGACATGATCTCGCCGGGATCACTGATATCGCTCATGTCGATTGCAAACAGGCTTCCAGCGTCATCGACACGTTGACGGACCTCCTGCAGGAAGCGATCGACCTCGGCGCCCTTCATCTGGAAGAAATGCTCTGCCAGCTGGCGAATCCGCTGAATCGACTTTCCGGGAACCGGAGACATGAAATAGTCCCCCACGGCGTTGGCAAGCACGATCGCCGCTTCGAGAGAGTTCGTTCCGGGTTCCAACTGTTCGAACAACGTCTCGATTGAGAAGTTCTGCACACGGACCCCATCCAGCAGGTTCTCGGGGAGTCCCCACTTCTCCATGAGGCGGCAGGCCACCTGGGCATGATCCAGACCCAGGAACTCGTGTTCGACCTCGAACAGCGGACGCATTTGCGATTCGCTCGTCACGAGCACGGGATAGTATTCCCGAGAGATGGCTTTAAGCATGGCGAGCCGACCGATGTCGACCAGTAATCCGGCCAGGAAGTATTCGCATTCCAGCCCCGCCTGGCAGCGTTTGCCGATCGTCTCGCCTGCTGCGGCGTGAATGATCGACTGCTTCCAGTAGCTGCGGTAGAACTCCTGCAGAGGCCCCGAGTTGATGGACTCACTGGCCAGGCTGAAACTCAGCGCCAGGGAGGTCACGACCGTGGTTCCGAGCAGTGGAACGGCTCGATCGATCGAGTTGACTTTCGAGGAAAAACTGAAAAACGCCGAATTCGTGGCCTGAAGAATTCGGCTGGCGATCGCGGGATCCGTTTTGATCAGATCGACGATCTGGGTCATCTCGGTTTCAGGATCCCGAGCCAGTTCCAGCAGACGCACGGCGACAGCCGGTAACGTCGGCAGTGTGGTTGATTTCCAGATCTTTTCAGCATCAAACATCGTACTGTTCCTGAATGCAAAACGAATCAGAATGGCTTGTCTTATTAAAGTGCGGTCTAGACCGTCTTAAGTGATCTCAGGCGAAGCAGCCCGCCCAGCGGGAAAGCTTGTCGCGCATCATGGCCGGTCGGCACGGTTTCACGAGGTAATCGGTAACTCCAGCCCGGAGACCGCCGACGAGCCGACTCAGATCCGCTTCATTGATGAGCAGGATGATGGGCAAATCGGAGTGTTCGGCTCGAATCTGCTGAATCAACTCCAGCGCGGTGGGGTCCGCCCAGTCGACATCGATGAACAGAATGTCGAAGCTCTGATCCTGATAAAGGTTCCAGGCGGTTGCATTGCTTTCCGTGGCCACAACGCTGCGAATGCCCAGTTCCTCAAAACACCACTGTTCCAGGGACCGCCAGGCGTGCGACCGATCGACGAGCAGGACTCTCATGAGATTGACCTCTTCCGATTGAATTTCCCGTTCTGCTCGATGATGACCCGCTTCGGGCAGAACGTTCTGTTTCAAACCTATGTCAGAATCTCATGAGGTGTCGCGTTTTTTCCACGCTCAGGAAGTAAAACGTTGCCGTCTCTGAACGTCCGTGTGGGGCTTAAGCCTTCCGACCGCCGCAACCGGCGTAGGGCGAACCCCTGTGGAAGGTTTTAGCGTGCGGCATTCTGTCACGGGTAAATCCAACTACAGGGAAAAACCTGACAGGTGAAATCTCTGAAATATGTGAGATTGTCGACAGAATGACGCAATTAACCTACAGATAAATACCGAGTGATGAAAATTTGAGCCGTGAAAACCCGCAAAATCGGCACAGTCTGTTGGATACCCGGAGGTGTAAAAATAGACATCTCCCTGCTCGGCCTTAAGGGAAAGCTTGGCCCCCAGCCATTAGGTGTGACATGCCTTGTCACAGCGAACGAGCACTACTGAACATCCTTCAAAAATGCCTGCGTGAAATTCCGAACAATCTAAGTATGAGCCGGTCCATGGCGGCCCGGAAGTACAGCGAGAAGGGCGATTCGGAATTTGGGCGGAGGGTCAACGTTCATGATCGACAGTAGAAAAATGCGGGATGCTTGCGGAGAAACACTTGTCATTGCGGATCCAAACCCGTTTGTGTGCGAGGCCATTCGGGCACTGGTGAAGGAATGGGGGCTGTTCAAGCAGATAGACGTCGCCCATGGACTCCCCCGTGTGATGCAGATCGCTCGGGACGTTTCGGAGACAGTCCTTTTCCTCGTCGATCGCTGGGGGTCTTCCTCGGCCAGCGAAATCGTCGAGCAGATCTCCGGCTTCGGGGCTCCCCATCGCGTCGTGGTGATGCTGATCTCTGACGAAAACCCAACCTCGGTCCGCTCGCTCATGGATAAGGAGCCGGCAGGAATCATTACCCGAGCTGATTCCCCTCACGTCATCTATCGCTGTCTTCACAGTGTCTGCCTGGGTGCCACCTATCGTTCTGAACTGGTGATGAATGCCGTGCAGGATCTGCCGACAGCCGAAGAGATTCGTAAGGGAGACGACGGTTTAACAGACCGGCAGCGCGAAGTCCTCTGCCTGCTGGCCGAAGGGTTTTCGGTGAAGGAAATCGCTTCCATGATGCATCTGTCAGCCAAGTCGGTCGACAGTCACAAGTACCGTATCATGAAGAAGCTCAAATTGAATGATCGCGTTCGGCTCGCTCGGTATGCCATCCGCGAAGGATTGATTGAAGCCTGAAACGGGGCTATTCACGCGGCTACATCACACCCTGGTCGATCGGCAATCGCGTCGGTACGTTCGTACTGAATGGCATTGCCGATCTTCCCGATAACATTGGCCGCGTTACATTCACGCAGACAATAAGCAATCTTTTGAGCCACCCAGCGCGGCTGTTGAAGTGTTCTCGCGATCTCTGCCGTTGTGAACTGAAACGGAAGAGGAGCCGGGAGCAGCGAATAAAGATCCGCTCCGCAACGCAGCGATCGAGTCTCGATCACATCGAGCAGCTTTCGGTCTTCGACTCGATACCCCTTTCGACACCGACGCCGCGGCGGCCGGCGGATTTCTTCGACATCGACGAGGACCAGATCCAGCGTCAGTCGAGGCTGCGGAAACACGGTGACGAAGTGCACGAACTCTTCGAAAACGTCGAGCCAGTCTCCCACTTTCGGTGACAGGCGACGCCCCAGAACCTGGGAATATCGACGCCGCTGGATCATACGCCGGCGAATAATCGGCTTGACCAGTGTGACATCGTAACTGGCCGACAGTGTTCGAATCTTGTCTCGAATCGCGGCCAGTGAACTGCACTGGATTTCGATTACGCGGTCGGATTCGAGCACATCGATGCGGTAGGTTCCGAGCTGCTGTTCATACAGTGAAGCATCCGGGCAATACCAGGCCTTCAACTGCTGATGTAGAGTTGTTTCCATGGCTCCGCCATCTGCTGGAGATTCGATCCGGCTGCGCTTCCCTGCACGCAACTCAATAAGACACTTCGTTGATCTCGATCGTCTTCGAGCGGGCCGAATGGCCGACGATAGCATCCCCCTCATCCGGCCACCAGACCAGATCCGCATCGGAACCGGTTCCCGGCAACTCCTCGAATGGGACTCCATACTCCTGCAGCACATCGACAATGTCTGCAAGCGGGTCCTGTTTCACCTCTTCGGGGAGATAAGGAGCAATCACGTCCCAGTGACGTTCCAGCAAGGCGACGTTTTCATCCGGGACTGCCAGCAAATCCTGAGCGCGATCGACTCGAGTCAGCCAGGCCGCCTGACGGAGAACTTCGTACTGATCTTCCGGTGGCAGAGCCGAGAAGACTTCTTCGCGCTGCTGCAGTTCCGAGATCTCGGCCTGTCCATGATGCACGGTGCGGCGAAGCTCATCCACTTCCGGGAAACGCGTTCGAGCCGCCGCGGTGCAGATCGTTTCCGCCAGTCCCAGGAACTGCTCGGTCGAAAGCCCATTCTTTTCCAGTAGCTTTTGCAGCCAGCGGTCGGCTTTGAGCTCGACGAGCACCGCTTCGGAAAGCCATTGTCGCCCGCTGCGCTTCCGTTCTTCGTTCACAAGCCCCTGCACGGAGAGTTCACGATCGGCGTCCCAGCGAGGAACCTGCGACAGCAAAGGCGGAAGGGGCGGCAACTTCTTGTCGGGCAACTCGTTGACGATCTTCAGGTACTGGTTAACTTCCGCGACCTTGAGGATCTCGCGAGGATGTTTGACCTCATGAAACAGACGCTCCTCTTCCGCACAGCCGGTAAGGGCGAGCAGTCCGAGGATCAGCGACGGCAGAATGAGTCTCATACTCTACGATAGCTTGCAGGGGAGAACGCGGAGGGGGCCTCTGGGGGGCAATATCGATCCGCGAGACTGGACTCTGCAGAAGAACCCGCGACCCCGTTGCAATCCTCACAACCGGAACCAATTTCGACGATGCAGGCTGCTATTTCCGGAATGTGAAAAAGTCGAAGCCGTCGATTCCAGTCACTGTGGCGACGGCAACAACGAACTGGCTAACCAGACAAAGCCCCCACATCACCCTGAAACCGCGCGTGCCGACTCTTTGTTGTCCCTGGTCGAGGAGCATCCCGCCGGAGGCGACGAAGAGCGGCATCAGGAAGATCCACAACCGAGCGGCCTCCCCCATGTTCTTTCCACTCAACCAGAGCAAGGCCCACACGCCGACCACGGCGAGCACAAACGCATCTGCAGCGTTTCGTTCCCGGTTCCGGATCGCTTGAATAAGACCGCCGAGCCCGAGGATGCTGACAGCAGGGCCGAGGGCAAACGCCAATTCGATCGGGTTAACGGCCAGCCATTTCCACCAGGTTCTCGGATTATGGTCGTAGAACGTGGCGTGGTTCTCCAGGTTCAGTCTCCAGACCGTAAACAGATTCAGGTCGGCCAGTCCCCACAACAGCAAACAGGGAAGCACGACGCCGCATCCGGCCGTAAGGATTAACGCCGGAGCGAATCCGTCGACGATCTTCCCGAATGAGGCACGCTCGGAACCGAACAGCGAACCAATTCGTTCGGGAAGCGAGAGAGCCATGAATGCTGCAAGTATCACGGGAACGACCAAAAGAGCCAGCGAGATCATCAGGCCGAACCACAGGACGACTCCGGCAAGAAACGCGGAAACGTAGCTCCGTTTTTGAACGGCAAGTATCCAGAACAGAACGGTGGTGGTCCCGAACACGGGTAAAAGCAAATCGGACTTTGGAAGAAAGACTGCCAGAGCGGGGACAAGCGGCCAGAAGCCCGACGCGAGCCACCCTGCCCTCATTCCCTGAAACCGGCCGATCAGCAATGCCAGCGGCACGATCGTCAACGCGGCGAGGAGTTCGGTGACCCAGAGATTCAGAACGAGAACGGCTCGATCTATCCGACCAAACGTAAACGGACCTGCCGCGGAAAGTTGATCGAGAATCTCAAGCCCATCGGAAATCGCCGGCGACTCCATTGCCAGGATGCTCGATGTTAGCGCCGGGAAGGCCGTGCACAGAGTTTTCAATCCCCGGAAGTAGAGAATCAACCCGGGTGGATGAGTCCCCTGGTGAAGAAAATCCCCTTCACGAACGACGTCTTCGTAGCCGGCCAGAAACTCACCGACGGGTCGATCATCTTTCATCGCCTCAGTGTAGTAGCCGGACATCCGCGGATAGTACGTGACCCAGGTTGTCCCGGTCGTCCCGTGGATACCAATCGGGATTGCGCGGAGTGCTCCGATCATCAAGAACGAAAGAACGACCATTCCCCCGAGACATGCGGCTAGCATCATGCGATCGTCGCTTCGATCCTCAGAGAAAAATCGCAACCCCCAGAAGGTCAGGCCCCCGGTCGCTGCCAGCAGCACCAGCGCCACGATGAGTTCGATAACCTGCAGCGAGTCTTCTTCGATTCGGGGCCACGTCCATTCTCCCGGGACCCCCAGCGGAATCGTCGAGAAACTCACAATGAGGACCTGCAGCAACGCCGTGCCCATCACCCCGGCTGTGAGCCACCAGCCGAGACGCGACGAAGAGTCTGGAGCGGAAACTTCAGCAGGAGAAGGGATCGAGCCTGTAGGATTGGGCCCCGTTGAGTCTGGCGGTCGATTCGAATCTGACACGATGCGGCCGTCCGTTTCGCGAGAATTCAATGACGCCGATGCGACCGCGGCGTGGACTTAAACGACGTCCAGCACGATGCAGGTAATATTATCCCTCGAACCGCCCTTCTGGGCAGCGAGAATTACGGCATCAGCGGCTTTCTGAGGATCACCTTCTTCCTCAAGAACCTTCTGCAGTTCGTCATCGGAAAGTCCGTCGGTGACGCCGTCGGTGCAGAGCAGGAACCGGTCGCCAGTCTGAACCGGCACATCGGTCATCGTGACCCCTTCGCCTCCTTCTTTGGAACCGAGGTAGCGATAGAGGACGTTCTTGTAACGATGCGAGCGTGCCTCTTCCGCGTTGATCGTCCCCGCTTCCAGCAGAGCCTGTGTGAGCGAGTGATCTTTCGTCAGCTGTTCAAACTTCCCACCCTGCAGACGATAAGCCCGGCTGTCGCCGACGTTCCCGATATAGAACGTGTCAGCCACCCAGACAAGAAGCACGATGGTCGTGCCCATGTTGTGCAGTTCCGGGTCGATCCGGCCGAGAGCCATGATCTCGGAATTCGCGTTGCCAACCGCTTCGTCGATCGCGTGATGGATTCGTTCATCGGTGTCGTCGATGAAATCAATCAGGTCGTTCAGCTTCTTGGGAACCAGTTCGACCGCGAGCTGACTCGCCTTTTCACCGGCACTCTGGCCCCCCATCCCGTCGGCGACGATGAAGAACCGCTTCTCCGGGTCGACATGAAGATTATCTTCGTTGTTCTTCCTGAAGTTACCCGTGATACTCAGTTGGCCGAATCGGAGGTCAGGCATAATGATAAGACTACTTGGCAGTGCGGATTCTATCGTTCGACGTTCGCCGGCCGACATCGCCAGGCAACAGGTTGGATTGGAGAAGAATCCGAAAAGACGCCTGCAGCGGGCGAACTCTCAACATTCTGACTAACTCTCCAACCGAACGCAACTTAGAGTTGACGACTTCGATCGACAGGATGGCTATCAGCCGGCGCAACCCGCCCTCTCCTCCTACAACAGCGACTTCATGAGATCGCGGACACCAAGGACCATCGGGCTGATCAGCATTTCCCCTGCGGAGTAATCCGCGGCTGCTCCAAAGAATCGAGCCTGACTCTCGACCATCTGAAAGACGTGAGCCTTCGATTCCGGAAACTGAGTCTCGTAAGCCCGGATGGCTTTCAATTTCACGTCGAGGACATCGGAGATATCGGTCACAAAGTGCCGTGAACCTTCCGGGTACGGCATGCGTCGCAATCCCAGCGGATACCACAACTGCCTGGAGACAGTATGCACCGGCAGCCCGTCAAACTCGCCATCCCATTTCGTCAGACGGGAATAGAACACGGCCGCGTCGGTAATCTGAACCGCCTGCCAGTGGTCCGGGGAGGCAAGTGGAGTCTTGTCAGCGATTCCGATTACGATTTTCGGACGATACCTTCGGAAGACTTTTGCCAGCGCCACTCTGGCTTCATAACAGTCGAACAGCCGCCGATTGGGCAAATCGAGAATTTCGCGAACGGCGATTCCTAGGATCTCGGCTGCTTTCTGTGCTTCGGCAAGACGAACTTCCGGGCCCGGGCTCAGCGGGGTCGGCTCTCCATCGGTCAGATCGACAATGCCGACACGGTATCCCTGCCGGGCTAGCATGGCGAGCGTGCCGCCGCAGCCAATCTCGACGTCGTCCGGGTGAGCGCCCACGGCAATCACGTCCAGCGGTTCGGGAAGTTCCTGCATCAGATCCTCATTTCTGTTCAGGACAGACCCCAGAGCCGACCTGACAACTGAATTCGTTTCCATCAAGCAATCAATAAGGGAGTCGCATTATAGCGGACGGCTCGGCGAGACAACCGAACGGCGTGCGCCAGACCGGGTATTCACAAGTCCAGTTCTTGTCGTTTTCGTGCAGGGCGGCAAATTCCACGAGTTAGGGATTTGACCGGGACTGAATCTCGGAGTTAATGAAATGAGATCCGTGTCGACACGTTTCAGGACAAGGCTGTAATCGTATCCGGCATCTGCTAAAGTCTTGTGAGCATTTCGGCCTCGTCCGGACCTGTTCGTCTGTGAGAAAGCACCCGTTAACTCAATGTCGTCCACCCCTGCAGCAAGTCGCCCCGATGATCCCGTTGAACAAGCCGCGCGTGAACTTCTGGGCTATCTGAACTTTTCCAACGGAGCTCGCGATCAGCGGGCCTTCCGCAACTGGAATATCCTGTTCCGTCACTTCAAAGCAGGAAAAACAAATGAGTTACGTCATTATCTGACGCAGCAGCTGCAGGCTCTTCGCGAAGAGAATTCGGCGTTTCAGGAGACGACGCAGGTCGAGAATGTCCTGGAGCTTCTGTTCGGACATATGCTCGACGCGTATCAGGAGTTTCACCGCGATCTGCTCTTTCATGTCTCCCGCGAGGAACTGGAGCAGCCACTTTTCATCGCCGTGCTGGCTGAAGCCGTGCTCGCCCAGGGCGAACCATGGGAACAAACCGACCGCATCGTTCAGGGAGCGGTGGCTCAGGTTAACGACTATCTCGGCTATCGCCCCGTGGCCGTCCTCGAGAATGGGCGGCTGGTCCAACCGTACGCCCACGAACGCTTTGCGCTTATTCCGCTCTATATCAGCGGCGTGGGTGCAGCCGACGGGAAATACAGCGATCTGATCGTCAAGACGCTCGAACTGCTCCAGCAGGTCCCCCAGTCGGTGGTCAATGCGACACACTTCTACCTGCAGAATCTTCAGGAGTTGTGCCTCGACGTTCGCGCCTACGATTACAATCACCCGGTGTTCAAGCGGACGAACTACCTGTTTGGCGAGTGGGATCCCCATCAGATCGGGATCGACGGCTACTACCATCGGTTCGTCGTTCGCAGTGTCATTCTCGATGCCCTGATCGACTGGATCAATGGGGCCTGCAGCCTTGGGAAAGTCCCGTACGACGAAGCGCTGTTCGACGCCGCCGCCGCACTCAGCGGGACGGTGCTTATGGCCTCTTCGATCAGTGGATCGGGGCCTGATACATTCGATTCCAATGTATCCCTTTCTTCACTGCTTCCTCTCGTCGCCCGTCAGAGAGACTTCTTCTACGAACACCTGATGGAGCAGCTCGAAGGCGAGCGAGCCGAGCGTTTGCAGCATCACCTGCGCGTCACTCAACAGCCCTTCGGACACGTACGGCACGCGCTGAACATGTTCCTTTCGAGCTATGGTGCCCGTCAGGTTCGGAACAGAGAGCTCGCGCTTATGTTCGCCCGCATGGGCTACGCCGAAGAGAGCCGGAAACAGGCCGAGATTATCCCTGCCACGTCCATTCGATTCGAGACCGAAATTCAATGGCGGATACGTATCGCTCAACAACACAATCGAGCCGGAGAGTTCGGGCAGACCGTCGTTCTTCTCGGCGAGATCGATGACCTGCTCCAGCGGGCGATCGAATGTGGAGCTTTGATTGATCCATGGAACATTCTCGGTTTCCAGGGGCAGTTCACGCTGTTCGCCAACCGCGAAGACTCCGTTCCCGATGTGCGGGTCGAGATTCTGATCGACATCATGGAGCAGATCTTCTCGCTTTATGCGGAGACGTTGACCGAAGCCGCGATGGTTGGCAACGAGCAGCTCATCTCCGAACTCAGCGTTCCCTTCCGCGCTCTGGCTGAACGCTGGGACGAGTATGCCACGACAACCGTCGAAGACATTCCTCGACTGCATGGGGTCAAAACATTTGAATCGGCTCTCGTGGTCGCAAAGACGCTGCTTGCCTGGCGGCAGTCAGAACCGCAGGAAAACAGTCTGATGTTCTGGCGGCAGCACGTTGAGCTGTTCGATTCGCAGATGGCGTATCACAACATCGTGAACGTGTTGCTGGAGAAGCATGACTTCAACGCCGCGCTCGGCCTGCTGATGCAATGGCTCAGCCAGGTCGATGAGTCGGACAGTATCAGCTTCGACGAGACTTTCAGCGGTTCTCTACTGGAGTGGGCCCAGGCGTTACGAAAAGCGGAGACGGACAACGGCCAGCTGTTCGAGCGATATCGGCGGACACTGGAACTGCTCGAAGCCAACGCCGGCCAGCGCTGGGGCGTGCCCCGGATCACACTCGACGCGGAGACGTCGTCCAAAGAAATGGACGACCAGGGCTGGTGGGATGAGCCGGCGCTGGAAGGGCATTGGGATCAGGAGGACGATGAAGACGACGACGAAGACAATCCGTTCGCCGCCGCCTATGAGGACGTCACGTTTCGGGACTCTGCCGACGATGGCCAGGAAGGCTCTCTGTCGGACACGCGAAATCCGTTTGAGAACAACGAATTCGAGCAGTGGTCCCGGCAGTACGAACCGCAGATGAAGTTCCTGCAAAGTGTGGCCGAACTTCAGCAGCAGGCAATCATCGTCGGCGCCCGTCTGCTTTCTTCCCCAGACGACGAAGTCTCGGCGGAATCGCTCGCCGCGGTCCGCAAGACGATCACGGACTGGTCCCAGACTCTGCTCGGCTTCGAACGGGAGCTTGGGCAATTCCTGCACGAGATCCATCTGCGTCAGCTGAGTCCGCCGTCCGGTGCGCACGACGCCAATATTGAGTTCGACATTCAACTGCAGTCGAAACTCTACCTGATGCACAACGTGATCTGGACGCTGACGCGGCTTCGCTTCGTGCGGAGACTGGCCGATGCCCTGCTCTTCGACGAATCGGGCAAACTCCCCAGTCGCGAACTCTGGCTCACGCAAATACTGCATGCGATCCTGAGCCATGACGGCGAACGTATCCACGAACTGCTGCCCAAATCTCTCAAAAGACTGTCCCGCAGAAAACTGTTGTACGTCCCGCTCGAAAACGGCGGAACGCCGCGCTCGATCGCTGATGCGCAGGAACTTCACTCGCTGCTGCGGTTCCTGGTGACGGCTCTCCCCGCGCTGGGAATGTATCGCGAGAGCTGGCAGGTGATGGTCACCGCGTATGAGATGGAGCGTTCATCCCGGCCCGGTGGTCCGGCGATCACAGAGTTTGACCGTCTGTTCCGGCTCGCCCTGTCCAATACGCTGTCGAATCTTCTGAAATCGTCACAGAGCTGGCGTTCCGGAAAACTCGAAGATGATGAGCTGATCGATATCCTTTCGCGGGTCGTCGACCATTATCACACCATCTGGCGGAAGCACAGCGACACGATGCGGCTTTCCGCAGCCGAAACGCTGACGCGGCAACGCCTGTGGGAAAGTACGCGGGAATTCATCCATCGCTATGGCGGAGATCTGTTCCACGCCCGCAATCTGACGCTCGGTTATGTGCGGGCCATCGTTCAGGGGGGTGTTGAAGAGTTTCTGCATTACCTCGATGAAACGCAGGATCCCCTGCACCCCAATCCGCTGATCGAAGACATTCGCGAAGGTCGCATTGAACGAGCCGAGGCGGCCATTCAGCTCGAAACGATTTACGGCATTCTGATCGACAAGTTTGATCGGTTCCTGGAATACAACAGCACGACAACTCATTCCGACTACGGGGAGCGATTCGACTGCTTTCTCGACTTCGTTCGTCTCGAAGCCGCTTACGATCGCGACGACTGGAACTTCACTCCATACAAGATCGCTCACGAGGCTCTGATCGACATCGGCCGTCTGCAGGCGGCTCAGGACTGGGAGCAGATCATGGCGGGCCGTTCCGCCGATCAGGCTGACGAACATCTGGCCAGGCTGCACGATCTGGAATCGCAGTACGGCGTCAAATTGCCCGCTCTCACCGATCACATTGAAGAACGTTTCGTGAAGCCGCTCGCGGTGAACCGAATGCTTGCCCTTGTGCGACAGATCATGGAAGAGAGCGACGAAGTCCGTCGACGTGAACTGTTCGACGATTTGCGAGTGCAGATCGAGATCTATCAGGATGGTACGTTCGGCACTGGACTGGAAGTTCCCGAGTGGCTGCGGATGCTTGACCAGGAGATTCGCAGCTTTGAAATGCCCGACCAGCTGGGCAATGATCCGTACGGCGAGCAGATCATCATTCCGGTCACGGTCAATCTTCGAGAGATGAAGAAACAGCTGCGGAACTGGGACGATGACTTCCTGCCGAGTTCACGCAAGCAACCCCGGCGGCCTCCCCGAAACAACCCGTAACCCGGGGGGCGACTGGCAACCGATGCGGGTTTCGTTATATCATCGCGCGGCAGGCAATCGCCTTTCTCTTCTGAGCAGACCTCAAGGATCAAATTGATGTGGCCATTCAGTAGCGGTAAGGACTGGAACGTCATCGGCATCATGTTCGAGCGGCCCGACTCCTACTCGGTGAACGCCAATCGTGCCAAAGGCAAGATGGCCGAGTCCGTGAAGACACGCACGAAAATTCACGATCGCACCATTCTCTGGGCAGTTTTCAACCAGAAAGGGTCCATTCTCGAAAGTGGTCCCGGCAATGGCGTGCATCACGTGCCGCAGGATACGTACAAGCAGATCGAGAAGGTGCTCCACACCAATGTCTCGATTCGAGAGATCCTCAAGATGCTGGAATCGGGGCAGACCTCGAAAGCGGCCAAGAAGTTCATCTGGAGCGGCTACCCGACCAAGAAGGTGGCACCGGAAGCAGACTGATGCGACTCGATGGGGAGTCGTCAGCTGAGCTTCTGTTCGAGCAGAGCGAGCACTTCGTTCTCGTGCCCTTTGAGCTGAACCATTTTCTGCTGCAGCAGTTCTCGCTTTCGGGCGATGTCACGAGCCGCATGGCGATAATTCTGTTGCGTCTGGCGGAACCCTGAGGCGAGAAAGCTTCCAGTCGTCACGCCGGTTGTCAGCTTCTCAAGAATCGGCCGCATCGCCAGCAGGGCACTATGCAACTCGCTCCCTGAGAGCTCGGCGGCCAGCGCACACATGCCGACAATCTTCCGATCCTCAATCCGCTCCACAGCGGTAAGAGCCGGCAGCATGGTGGTGGAAGTCGTTTGCCGGGGTGCGTCGGTCTCGACCATGCGACCGAAGGGACTGGCCTGCTGTTGCTGATCCCTTCGTTCCTGCTCGGCCGCAGCGAGTGCTTTCTGAACCCGCGACTGGCCCGGCACAATTTCCAGTGCCTTCCGATAGCTCGAAATCTCTCGGAGCAGATTCCCCTGGTCCCGGTAAATCTTTCCGATCTGGTACCACGCTTCCCACTCGACCGGATTCTGTCTGAGCACTTCCTTCAAAGCGGAAACGGCCAGGGTGTACTCCCCTTGCCGCCGATAGGCCACGCCCAGGTTATAGAAACCCTCGATCGACCGGCGATCCCGCTGAATCCCCTTCTGAAGAAAATCGACGGCCAGATCGTACTCACGCAAACGGTTGTAGATTGCTCCGATATTGATGTAGGCAACCGCCCGATGCGGATTAATACGGATCGCCTGCTGGAAGGCGTCCAGAGCGTCGTGCAACTGCTGATTCTTCAGGGAGACCATGCCAAGAAGTTCCCAGAGCGATGGGTCCGCTCCATCGATCGCCAGAGCCTGCTGAAGACAGCTCGCCGCATTTGCTAACTCCTTGCGACGATAAGCGGCAATGGCATCCGTCTTGAGTTTCTGAAATGTCGCGAGGGAATCGTTCATCAGGTTCTCCACGGTGCATAGTCTGCCCGTGAACCGTGAAGAGCTTTGTAATTTTCCGTAATGACTTGATGAAATCGTTGAGCCTGGTCCCTTCCGGGTTCGTTTCTACAACGAGTGCAGGACCGGGACCGCGAGAGTTTGTCTGTCCCCCGCCTGACGATTTGTTTATAACGACACTGAACCCTGGATCCGCTCCGTGTTGAACTTCTCGGGATTCCCCTTGCCGTGGGCAGTCTGTTTCGACTTCTGTATCAGGTTAAAATCCTGTCGCCGATCCTCCGGCCCCTGTTCCGGTTGCTGCTCGGTCTGATCGCGATCCCGGTCTTCCGCTTTATCCTTCGCCGCTTCTTCCGCGTTCAGGAAATGGACCCGGAACTGGAAAAAGATCTCGAGCAGTGGTTCAAAGGCTCGTTGGTTCTCCTCGCTGCGACGAAGAACCTGGAGACCTCGATGTTCTCCTGGCTCGATCAGATCATCGGTTCGACCACCGGGGCTGGCGACACGCTCGACAATCCGTGGATCACCGGCCTGCGAATTATGATGGCGATTGGCGTGATCGAAATGATGCCCGATCAGGAACTGTTCGCGATCATCCATCCCGGCCCGCCCAGGTTCAAATACGATCGAAAGCTCGGACTCTGGAGCTGTCTGTGCCGTCAGTGCCGCCCGATTTGCAAGGGGCTGATCTGCCAGCACCTCAACCGTTCCTCGCCTGTCTTCGCGATACTCTGCACCATTTTCCCGGGACCGGAAGGCTGGATTTGCTTCGGCTTTGCGAGCGTGCAATATCTGATCATCGGACTGGTCACCTCGCGCGACCGGGCGATGGACGCACTGGCCGAATTCGACCGGCAGGTGGCGATTCGTCGGGAGCAGATTCGCGAAGAGTTCTCGCTCGATGACAGTGCGGAACAGGCCGAAAAAGAGGCTTCAAATCCTGCCCCGACCACTCCCGCAGTGACCCGGGAAACGGTCCCGGCCAGCGCGGAGGTTTCCCGGTAGCGATACCGACGATCAGGCGGGCAGGCTGCCCGATTGAATTTTTCTGGCGTCGTCTATAATACCGATTTGCCAGACGCTGATCGGAGATGCGAATTCCATGGGACGGACGAGCCACATCCAGGTGCTCAGCCCCGAAGTTGTCAACAAAATTGCCGCCGGCGAGGTTATTGAACGCCCTGCCAGCGTCATCAAGGAGCTGCTGGAAAACAGTGTCGACGCGCTCAGTTCCCGGATCGATCTTGATATCGAAGAGGGTGGCACCGAACTGATTCGGATTGCCGATGATGGAGAAGGGATTCCCGCAGACGAACTCCCCCTGGCCGTCACCAGCCACGCCACCAGCAAGCTTCGCCAGGCCGACGACCTGTTCTGCGTGCAGACGATGGGCTTTCGCGGCGAAGCACTCGCATCCATTGCCGAAGTGAGTCACTTCAAGATCCGCAGCCGCGTTCACGAAGAGAATGTCGGCTCTGAGATGTCGGTCATTTGTGGCGATCGCAGCGAGATCCGGCCCACCGGCTGCGCACCGGGCACGCAGATCGAGATCCGCCAGCTGTTCTGCAACACGCCGGTTCGGCGCAAGTTCCTCAAGAAGGCGGCCACCGAGTTCGGCTACATCTCCGAACAGTTCACGCGGGTCGCGCTGGCTTCTCCCCGACTGCAACTCTCGCTCACTCACAACGGTAAGAACGTCTATCGTCTGCCGGCCAATCAGGAATTGAAAGAGCGGCTCGTCCTGTTTCACGGCTCGCAGACTGTCGACAAATTGATCCCGGTCGAAGCCGAACACAATGGCATCCGACTGTGGGGATACGTCGGACATCCGAGCCTGAACAAGTCGACCCGCAAATCGCAGTATCTGTTCCTGAATGGTCGCTACATCCAGGATCGCTCGCTGCAGCACGCGCTGGGGGAAGCTTACCGCGGCCTGCTGATGACGGGCCGCTTCCCGGTGGCGTTCCTGTTCCTGGAGATGCCGAGCGATCAGGTGGATGTGAACGTCCATCCGACCAAATCGGAAGTCCGGTTTCGCGATCAGCAGTTCCTGTTTCGCCTGCTGCTCTCGACATTACGCACAAAGTTTCTGCAGTCCGATCTGCAGAGTCAGTTGAACATCCGCCCGGCTGGGGCCAATCCCGTCGCGGGAGCACCGGCAGCCGACCTTCGCTCCCGTCAGCAGAAGGTTGAACAGGACCTCGTTTCCTGGGCGAGAACACAACTCGAACAGCAGGTGCAGCGTCAGCCGGTAGAATCGAGTTCGCCCTCGAGTCCACTCGTTCAGCCCTTCAGCACCCGTTCGGAGTCGTCCGTCGAAAACCCACCCGGCGAGGCAGCTCGCAACTCACCGCCGGAACCGCACGTCCCGATCGACTCGGACCCCACTTCGACGCCAGTGGCAGCTGAAGCTGCCTCCCCGAGTGATACCGAGTCCAAGGAGCCACTGGCTCCCAACGCAACTCCGGCAGCCGACCCCACCCGCTTGCCGCCCGTCTCCAGTATCCAGGCCCTGCAGGTCGACGACTGCTACATCGTGCTGTCGACCGATCAGGGGCTCACCGTGATCGACCAGCATGCCTTACATGAACGCGTTCTTTATGAGCGGTTCCGCAAGAAGGTGCTCGACGGGAAGGTCGAAGTGCAGAAGTTACTGATGCCGGTGACGATGGACATGGACGAAAAGAAAATGTCCCTGCTCTTGGATCAGGCGGACCTGCTCAAGGAGATCGGATTCAGCGTCGAATCATTCGGCCGCGGAATGCTGGCTGTCGACAGTCACCCGGTCTTTCTGGGACACAACGATATTCGCGAGGTGATGAACGAATTCGCCGAGAAGTTCGAAGATTCGTCCACCGTCGGACGCCGCGAACTGCTCGACGAAACCCTGCACATGATGGCCTGCAAAGCCGCCATCAAAGCCGGTCAAAGACTAACCGCCGATGAGATCGTTGCCCTGCTCGCCCAGCGTGAAATGATCGATGACGCTCACCATTGCCCCCACGGCCGCCCCACGGCTCTGGTCCTCAGCCGCGAAGATCTCGACCGTCAGTTTGGTCGCCTCGGAGCTTAACCGATCAGGGTGTTACGACCGAGTCCGTGTCAGCCGCAGCATCGCCCCGGTACGTTCCGCTGTGATCTGTCCGGGGAAACTGAGCCGGGCAGAATCCTGTTCAAGCAGTCCAGCCAGTTTCCGCCATTCCCGGCTCCCCATCTTCTGGCGCGGCCAGTGTTGTCGAGACCAGAGTTCCACGAGCAGATCGCGACGAAGAAAAGCTGGCAGGGAGACCACATCCGCGATTAGCAGCCGAACCTGCTCCGGTTCTCTGGAAATGACAGCCTTCTCGATCGCGTCGTTGACCAGTCCTGCGTGAAACTCGAAGGCTTCTGCCGCCTGAGCCGTCAGTTCCTGAAGATGATCTCCGAAGTGCGGATTGAGCTCGCCGAGCAGCGGGAGGAGTTCATGACGCAGGCGATTTCGGGTGTAGATCGTCTCGCGGTTGGTCGGGTCCTCCCGGAAGTCCTGGTTCAACTCGAGAAGATAATCGAGGATCTCATGTCGTCCGACCTTCAACAACGGGCGGCACAGCACAATATCGCCATCGAGTTCACGAACGGGGCGGATTCCGGCCAATCCTCGCAGGCTGGTACCGCGAATCAGATGATGCAGCACGGTTTCAATCTGATCATCAGCGTGGTGTGCCAGGCAGAGCACACGACATTCTTCACGGCGAGCCGCGTGCCTGAGGAACTCGTACCGGGCTTCCCGCAGCTCGGCTTCGCCGGGTGAGATCGAGTCGCCCCCCTGCGGTTCTTCCCAGTTCGTCACGAGAGGCACGCCGAGCCGTTCGCACAGCCGGGCCACCCAGCGTTGATCGTCGACCGCTCCGGAGCGAACTCCATGATTGTAATGAGCAGCGACAAGACCGAGGGCACGTTCATCAGCAATTCGTGCCAATCCGCGAAGAAGTGCAACGCTGTCAGCTCCTCCGGAGACGCCGAGCAGCACGCGATCTCCCGGTCGACAGACCGGGGCGAGAGCGTCGGACAAATGGTGTTCAAACAGGGGGTGCATCTGCAGCAAGTTCCTAACTGGCAACGATCTGCCGCACGGCGTGGCGGCATTGGCGTCAGTTGATAATACCGGGGCAGGCGTTAATATGCAGGTTGGAAATTTCGTCCACTTTTTTCGGGCAGCCGCGTCATGGTCCCGGATCAGGCTGGACATCAACAATCTATTGGAACTGAGAGGCGTTCGTCAGCCTGAACGGCAGAGGGAACTGAGTTCAGCGAGATTGAGTTCTCGCGAGGGCTCTGTCGTTCAAGATCGCCTGTGCCGCCTGTTGTGATAAGGACAGGCTGGTGGAATTCGTCCAGTTCAGGATGACTGGAATGGCTGGAATCAAACTGCCGGAAGTGAAAGAGTGATGTTCGATCTTCTATTCACATTGTTGGGACTCGGGCTGCTGCTGAGAATTGCACTCGGCAGCGAGCCGGCGGCTGACCAGCTGACAACGTCCGCGAAGCGATACGATGGCTTTCGCGAGACCGACCTGGTCGTCACCTCTCAACAATCTGGCGAAGCTACGCACCTGCTGGTTGTCGTCCCGTCCCGAGGCTTTCATCATCGCTCCGGCCATCGCCGGAGTCGTGACGAATCAGAAATCACGGTTCAGGCTCCCGGTGCGCCTTCAGGTTTGATCCCTTCTCACTCCCTTCTGCTTACATTCTGCGGAAGTATTTCCTGAACAGACAATTCGAAGATCAGCTGCGGGTCTCCCAGTCGGAGTTATACCGATGGGATCTGAAGTGTGGATTGCCGGTGCGTTCGCCCTGGTGATCGGTGGGATTGTAGGGTACGCCTTCGAACGGGTTCGACTGGGAGCCGGCTATCGCTCCAAAGAACAGTTGCTGGAAGACGGGCGTCGGGAAGCTGAGACCATTCGCAAGAATGGCGAGCTCGAAGCCAAAGAAGAAGTGCTCAGGCGCCGCGAGGAGCTCGAAAAAGAGCTCAACTCTCAGCGGAACGAACTGCGGGATCTGGAACGGCAGCTCGACAAACGCGAAAGCGCTCTCGAAGATCTTCAGGAAGATGTGACCAAGCGCGAGCGAATGATTGAGTCGATGCAGAACCGGCTCACCGAGCGGCTCAAGAATGCCGAGCGGAAAGAGTCCGAGCTGTCCCGCATCGTCAAACAGGAGCAGGAGGAGCTCTACAAGATCAGCGGGCTGAAACGGGAACAGGCCATCGAACGTCTGCTCGACCGGCTGCACACCGAGCTGCGGAATGAAACCGGAGAGGTCATTCTCAAGCACGAAGCCGAGCTCAAAGAAGTCTGCGACACCAAGGCCCGCGAGATTATTGGCATGGCCGTTCAGCGGTACGCGTCTGCGCACACCTCTGAGATGACCGTCGCCAGTATCGACATCCCCAGCGATGAAATGAAAGGCCGCATCATTGGTCGCGAAGGTCGCAACATCCGCACCTTCGAGAAACTGACCGGGGTCGACGTGATCGTTGACGACACGCCGGGTGTCGTCATCATTTCGTCATTCGATAACGTCCGCCGCGAAGTCGGAAAGATGGCTCTCCAGCGACTCATTCAGGACGGCCGCATTCATCCGACGCGGATCGAAGAGATCGTGACCGAATGCCAGAAGGAAATGGACGAGCGAATCATGCGGCTGGGCCAGGAAGCGGCACAAGAGGCCGGCGTCCAGGGCCTTCACGAAAAGCTGATCCAGTTGATGGGTCGCCTGAACTTCCGCGTCAGTTACAGCCAGAACGTGCTGCGGCACTCGATCGAAGTGGCTCATCTGACCGGAATGATGGCCGAACAGCTGGGACTCGATGGAACGCTCGCCCGCCGATGTGGCTTCACGCACGATATCGGGAAAGCCGCCGACCACGAGATGGAAGGGGGACATCCAGCGATCGGAGCTGAACTGCTCAAGCGGTACTCCGAAGGAGAAGAGGTCGTCCACTCGGCGGCTGGCCATCACGATGACATCCGTCCCGATTTCATCTACACCGTGCTCGTTGCTGCAGCCGATGCGATTTCTGCGGCCCGACCGGGGGCCCGCCGCGAAACGCTCGAGAAGTACGTGAAACGTCTCGAAGAACTCGAAGCTCTGGTCTGCGGCTTCCCCGGCGTCGAACAGTGCTACGCCGTCCAGGCGGGTCGCGAAGTGCGGGTGGTTGTTGATCCCCGCGAAGTCAACGACCGCGAGGCAGCCGCCCTGGCGCGTGATATCGCGAAAGCCGTGGAAGAGAATCTGACGTATCCCGGCGAAGTCAAAGTCGCCGTAATGCGGGAAACGCGGTCGGTTGAATACGCCCGCTAATCGAAACGAGAGCGTCCATTGTCCCGAACTCAGTGGCGAGAAGTCTTGTCTCGCCGCTGACGGACACCTTCTCACTGGCTGCCGACCGGAATCCAATGACTGCTTTGATGGTTAACAAATGATTAATCCCCTGCCCGACTTTGAAACGTTTTCCGCTCAGGCCGAAGGTCAGACACTGGTCCCGGTTTACTGCCAGTTAACCGGCGACTCCCTGTCTCCGGTTGAGGCTTACCGCCGTCTCGACAAAGGAGAGCATTCGTTTCTGTTCGAGAGTGTTGTCGGCGGAGAACGAATTGGCCGCTACAGCTTCATCGGCTCCAACCCGTTTCTCACGATTCAGGCCGCGGGGAACGATGTCACCATTTACGAGAACGGGAAAACCCGCTCGGAAACCAGCCACGATCCGCTGGCCCTGCTCGGTGAACTGCTCAGCGATTACCGTATGGCCCCGCATCCTCAGCTGCCCCGCTTTTGTGGCGGAGCGGTTGGCTACGCCGGGTACGATGTCGTCCGCTATGCCGAGAATCTGCCGAATGCTCCGGAAGATGATCGCAAGGTCCCGGACATGCTGTTCGGCCTGTACGACCGGATGGTGATCTTTGACCATATCAACAAGACGGTCTTCGTGGTCGTGCTCGCAGCCGTCGAAGGCGACGATCTCGAAGCCGCTTATAAAACCGCCGGCAAGACGCTGACCGAAATCTGCTGGCAGCTCGAACACAATCGCAGCCCGGTTCCGCCCGAGCAGATCCGGCTGGATGACACCCGCACGCTCGACTGGAAATCGAACTACACCCAGGAAGAGTTCGAAGGAGCCGTCGAAACCTGCAAGGAATATATCCGCGCCGGCGACATCTTTCAGGTCGTACTCAGCCAGCGGCTCGAACTCACAACCCGGGCGAGCGAACTGGCCATTTACCGGGCCCTGCGGGTCGTCAATCCAAGTCCGTTCATGTTTCTCGTCAAGTCGCCGGAAGTGACACTGGTCGGCAGCTCGCCGGAGATCATGACGCGGGTCGAACATCGCGAGATGACTGTCCGCCCGCTGGCCGGAACCCGTCCGCGGGGAGTTACGGCCGATGAAGACGTCCGGCTCGAACAGGAACTGCTGGCCGACCCCAAGGAACGAGCCGAGCATGTGATGCTCGTCGACCTGGCCCGGAACGATATCGGCCGCGTGGCGGAGTACAACTCGATCGAGATCAAGGACATCATGGTTGTCGAACGGTACAGCCACGTGATGCACATCACCTCGAACGTGACCGGTCAACTTCGCAAAGAACTCAGTGCTCTCGACGCCCTTCGAGCCGCCCTTCCCGCCGGCACCGTTTCCGGTGCTCCCAAGGTGCGGGCGATGGAAATCATCGACGAACTCGAACGTCATCGTCGCGGTCCGTACGCCGGGGCGGTCGGCTACATCGACTTCACCGGCGACATGGACACCTGCATTGCCTTGCGGACACTGGTCAAACAGGGCGAAAAAGTGTACGTTCAGGCAGGTGCAGGCCTCGTTGCTGACAGTGTTCCGCCTACGGAATACGAAGAGACATTGAATAAGGCGAAAGGCCTGCTCAAGGCAATTGCGATCGCTCATTACCAGTTGAGCGCCCACGAATAGATGCCTGCGGAGATCCCTGTCCGGATCTCCGTCGACATGAGTTCTGAATGTCGAGGAGCCGAGCAGTGTCCGAGTTTCGATGCCTCTCCCTGATCGTCGCCTGTCTGCTGGCAACCACCGCAGTTGTCTCTGCTGACGAGCCTCCAATTCGTTTCGGGCCGTGGAAGGTCCTCTATCGCGGTTCTCCAAAGACCTCGATTTCCCAGCTGTCTGACGACAAATTCCCTTTCCAGCCGCTCGATCAGTTCACGATCACCGGCGAAATGGCGACCGATCCCTTCCGGTTGAATCAGGTCCAGGTCGATGGCACCTGGGCGGTAACGCGGGGAGCCCTGCATCAGGCGAATGGCCGCTGTGCCGCCCTCAAACTCGGACGAGCCGAGGACTTCGAGCTCGAAATGGGCATCAATGCGGAAGGCGAAGGGGGCTGGTTCCTGCTTTATGGCTACAATGACGGCCAGGGCCATGGCCTGTATAATGTCACGCTGAAAACAAGCGGCAGTCCGTGGTTTGTGAGTCAGTTCGCCCGTGGCTTCGGCCTCGAAGGAACGGATCAGGAAATCGCCCGCTATGAATGTCGCGGCGATGAGCCGCTGTTCGTACGAGTCGCCGGCGGGAAGCTGACGGCATCGATCAGCCGTCGCACGCTGGTCGAAGACCTCGATCTGCCCGACTACGAAGCGGGCGACATCATTCTGGGCACTTACGACACGAAATACGGCCCCAAACCGATCAAAATTTACGGCATCCGCATGCGGGAGCCGCGCGAGTAACACATTGAGCCCTCCGACGACACATCCGGCGAACTCGGCAAACCAGATTGCCTGGCCGGAACCCCGGGCCGCTTACGTTCACGTGCCCTTCTGTCGTCACCGGTGTGGCTATTGCGATTTTGCAATTATCGCCGGCCGCAGCGAACTGGTGCCGCGATACTTGGCCGCTCTTCGTCGTGAGATTGAGAGCAGTGCGTGGCTGAAGCGTCGACCGCATCTCGTCGAAACGCTCTACATCGGCGGCGGCACTCCCACTCTTCTTTCTGCTACGGAACTACGCGAGCTGCTTCAGATCCTCGATGAACAGTTCAAACGGACGTCGACAGCCGAGTACACCATCGAAGCCAACCCGGATGGACTCACGGCAGAAAAGCTCGAGGTTCTGCGAGAGTTCGGCGTCAACCGCATCAGTCTCGGCGTACAGACATTCTTCGATGAGCAGCTCGTCCAGCTGGAACGAACTCATACGGCTGTTGAGACGGTCCGGGCCATCGAGTCCGTCCGCGATCGCTTTGAGAACTACTCGATTGATCTCATCTTCGCCCTGCCCGGCCAGACACTGAAACAGTGGGAGCAGATCCTCCGGCAGGCGATGGAGTTCGAGCCGCCACACATTTCGACTTACGCGCTGACATTCGAGAAAGGGACCCGCTTCTGGGGAGACCGCGACAAAGGCCTGCTGACGCAGACGGATACTGGAATCGAAGTCGAAATGTACCGGTTCGCTGCCCAATTCCTGCAGGACCACGGCTACCAGCATTACGAAGTCTCGAATTTTGGACGTCCCGGAATGAAGTCCCGTCACAACGCCACGTACTGGTCGGGCCGCCCGTTTCTGGCCTTCGGACCCGGTGCAGCCTCATTCGTGGACGGACAACGACATACAAACCACCGGAGTTCCTTCACATGGATGAAGCGGCTGGAAGCGGGCGAATCCCCGGTCGCCTCCAGCGATGACCTCAGCCCGGAAGAGCGGGCCCGGGAACTCCTCGCCATCGGTCTCCGACAACGGGACGGCCTCCCGGTTCAGCCGATTCAGCAAATGACGGGATACGACGTCTTCGAGCTTTGCGGGACAGAATTGAACGATCTCGCGGCTCGAAACTGGATCGGATTCGACCACGAACGGGTCTGGATCACGCCGGAAGGACTCCTCTTCGCAGACGAAATCGCCGCGGAACTGATCTGATCGCTCCTTCCGTTCAGCAATTCTTCCGATATAATGGCCCGTTTTAACGCCCCTTTTCCGCTACGCCAGCACGGGATCCTCGTGATGAAAGTTCAGGACTGGGAATCCGTTTCTGATGAAATGGCAGAGGTTCTTCGCCAGAAAACAGGATCGGAACGTCTGGCAATGGCTCATCGGATGTGGCGATTTGCCTTTCGGATGACCACTCAGGCGGTGAAAACACAGCACCCCGACTGGACACAGGAACAAACGGAGGAGGAGGTCGCCCGGAGAATGTCGCATGGAGCAATCTGAGCTTCTCGCGTATTTCACGGAAGTTTTGGATCGGTTGAACCTGAGTTATCTTGTGACAGGATCAATAGCCACGAGTTATTATGGGGAACCCCGGTTCACGAACGACATCGATGTGATTGTCGAATTGAGGGAAAACGAAATCGAAGCCTTTTGCGGAGAATTTCCCGCGAACGACTTTTACCTTTCGCCTCAAGCGGTGCACGCTGCTGCGGCCTCGAAGCGACAATTCAATATTCTTCATCCTCAAACGGGACTGAAAATTGATGTCTTCGTAATCAGCAAGTCTGAATTCGATCAGAGCCGCTTCCAACGCCGACGGCTGCAGCAGATCGACGAGAACTTTAGTGTCTGGTTTGCAAGCCCGGAGGATGTCATTCTGAAGAAGCTTGTCTACTTCAGAGAAGGAAATTCCGAGAAACACATCCGCGACATCCTCGGCGTACTGAAAATCCAGGGATCGGCGATCGATCTCGAATACATTTCGGATTGGGCGAACAGGCTGGCCCTGACGGATCTCTGGCACGATGTCCGTGCTCGATTTGAAGGCGATAATCACAAAAGTTAACACGAGTAATTTGATGGACTCACTGCCAATTCTTGATCTGACCGCTCCTGCCACATCTCCTTCTGCTCCGGAAAGCAGTGGGGTGAAGGGACGCTACGCTTTTGTTTCTCTCGGTTGTCCCAAGAATCTGGTCGACAGCGAGAAGATGCTCGGCTCTCTGGCTGTCGAAGGCTATGCGCTGACTTCGGAAGCCGAGGGGAGCGACTTCGTGATCGTCAACACCTGCGGGTTCATCGACAGTTCGCGGCAGGAATCGTTCGGCGTCATTGAAGAAATGCTGGAACTCAAACGGCAGGGAAAAACCAACGGCGTCATTGTCGCCGGCTGTCTGCCGGAGCGGATTGGCGGCGACCTGCGGGAACGTCTGCCGGAAATCGACCATGTCGTCGGTGTTTTCGGTCGCGATGAAATCACCAAAGTCGCCGACCGCATCATCGGCAGCCAGCGGGAACAGGTCGACATCTTCCGCCCTGCACCGATTCGTGCCCTCGACGACCGGGCCCGTCTGCGAATTACCCCGCAACACTATGCTTATCTGAAGATTTCCGAAGGCTGTAACCGGACCTGCACGTTCTGCTCGATCCCGAAGATGCGGGGCAAGCATGTCACCAAGCCGATCGAGGACATCATTGCCGAAGCCAAAGAACTGGCCGCCGATGGCGTCCGCGAATTGATTCTGGTGGCTCAGGACACAACCTACTACGGCATGGACCTGTACGGCGAAGTTCGGCTCCGGGATCTGCTCGAAGAGCTCGAACAGGTCGAAGGGATCGACTGGATTCGGCTGATGTACCTGTATCCGGTCAACTTCACCGACGCCCTGATCGACAAGATTGCCACGTCGAACAAGATTCTCCCCTACCTCGACATGCCGCTGCAGCACATTAACAGTCGCGTTCTCAAGCGGATGCAGCGTCGGGTCGATCGCGAGCGGACCATTGAACTGGTCGAAAAGCTCCGCGAGCGGATTCCGAATCTTGTGCTGCGAACCACCTTCGTTGTCGGCTTCCCGGGCGAAACCGAGGAACAGTTCGAAGAACTCCGCGAGTTCGTGAAGGCGACCCGATTCCAGCGGATGGGCGTTTTCCCGTACTCCCTCGAACCGGGCACCCCAGCTGAGAAACTCGACGGGCATCTGCCGGAAGAAGTGAAGCAGCAGCGGGTCGATACGCTCATGGCAGATCAGCAGGAGATCGCCTTCGAATTCGGCGACTCGCTGGTCGGCTACGAACTCGATGTCCTCATCGACGAAGAGGTCGAGCCCGGTCTCTGGCAGGGTCGCTGCTTCGCCGATGCCCCGGAAATCGACGGGACCGTTTACGTTCAGGGCGAAGGCCTGAAGATTGGTGAGTTCGTGCCGGTCGAAATTGTCGACTCTCAGGACTACGATCTGGTCGGTGTCGTCAGCGAAGACGAAGAGTAAACGCCGGGTGCCATGCCCACGCAGTCGTGGGCCTGCTGCCGAGCGATGCGAGTCCACTCCGGCAGGCTGGATTGATTTGTCGGTTGATGGTGCGTCAGGCCGCACCCTGCGGGCGTTCGGAACGCGGGTTGCAGAGGATTGGACACGACTGTTTTCCCTTTCACCGAGAAGACACCTATGTTGAACGCTCCGAATCTGATCTGTCTGACGCGGCTCGTGCTCGCATTCGTGGTCTTTGCGATGATTCAGCTGACCGACTGGTGGATCGCCACGACGGTCATTTTTGTTATCGCAGTCGCGACCGATGCCCTTGATGGATATCTGGCTCGAAAATACAACCAGGTCACTGTTTTCGGCCGTATTCTCGATCCGATGGTCGACAAGATCATCATCTGCGGCTCCTTTATCTTCCTGCAGCAGATAGCCGGATCAGGAATCAACGCCTGGATCACGCTGACAATCGTTGTCCGCGAGCTCTACATCACGAGCCTTCGCGGCTTCTTCGAGCAGGAAGGGATCGACTTCTCGGCCAAAATGAGTGGCAAGCTGAAAATGGTCCTGCAGTCTGCGGCCATTCCGGCCAGCATGCTCAGTCTGCTGCCATCGCTCGCCGACTCCGCCACGTTCCTGCTGATTCGAGATGGTCTGATCTGGGCCACGGTGGCCATTACCATTTACAGCGGGATCGAATACACGTTCCGCGGAGTGAAGCTGTATCGGCAGAAACAAGCCGGCGACGCTGCCTGATTCTGGATTGCAGCTGTTGCTGTAACCCCGGAGCGTGCGGTTCGAAGAGTTCGCTGATCGGAAACGCATCGCTCCCCCAGATAAATGATCGACTTTGGGGTAGCCCCGGTTGATTCAACCGGGGTGGCGAAGCCACAAGAGGTCTGGCAACAAGCTCCTGATTCGAATCAGTCTTTGAAACCTCTTGCCGACTGCGTCGGCCCCGCTACCGGGGCTACCCAGCTAACGGTTAAGTTTAGGTGCGATCCGAAGAATGCACTGGCGAAGCCCGTGGCACTCTATCAGTGTTCAGAGTCGGCGGACGTCTGTTTCGGCCATCTGAGGCGGTACGCTGTCGGCGTCGATAAAGATGCGATGCCAGACTTCGAGCACCAGCAGGGCCCAGAGTCGCGAGCTGTGATCAAACTGCCCGCTCACGTGCTGATCAACCAGGCTGCGGATTCCCTGCTTGGTGAAGTAGCCGCGATCGAGAGCCCGCTGGCTGAGAAGAATGTCGTACAACAGTGGCTTGAGTTCGTCCCGGAACCAGTGGTCGACGGGCACGCCGAAGCCCATCTTGGCCCGCTGCAGAATCGGCTCAGGAATCAGATCGCCGAATGTCTCCCGGAGAATCCGCTTGCCGATTCGGCCGTGCAGTTTGAAATCGACTGGCAATGCACAGGCGAGATCGGCGACGTGCTGATCGAGGAATGGGCTGCGACATTCCAACCCGACGGACATGCTGGCGATATCGACCTTGGTGAGAATGTCGTTCGGCAAATACGAAATCTGATCGACGCCGGCCGTCTGGGAAACCAGATCTATCGGTTCGGTCAGATCGTAGAGCTGATCCATCCAGTCTTCCGGAGTTGACTGCGGCATCGAAGCCGCGAAGTCACTGGAGTAGAGTGCGTTTCGCCGCTGTGGATCGAAGTAGCAAATCCAGGTCATGTAACGCCGCCGTGGATTGAGGGCGGCTGTCGTGAGAAACCGTTTGAGCCTTCGCGTGAAACTCTTCTGCCGGATCGAAGCCGGCATCTTACGCCAGAGCGGATTCTTGACCAGCATTCGCAACGGAAGTGGAAGTGCGTCGAGTCGTTCGCCCAGCTGCACGGCTCGATAGCGGTCGTACCCCAGGAAGAGCTCATCGCCGCCATCGCCCGTTAGAGCCACTGTGACTGCTTCCCGTGTGAACTGACAAAGGGCCATCGTTGGAATGGCGGAGTTGTCGGCGAACGGTTCCTCATACTGCCAGACAAGCGACGGAAGCGAGTCAACAGCCGAGGGCGAAACGACTTTCTCGTGATGATTCGTCCCCAGGTGCTTCGCCGCCATGCGGGCGTAAGAACGTTCGTCGAAGTCGGGAACATCGAAACCGATCGAAAATGTCTCGACCGGCAGCTCCAGTTCCCGCTGCATCAACCCAGTGATCAAGGTCGAATCAATCCCGCCCGAAAGAAACGCGCCAAGTGGCACATCACTGCGGAGCCGTAAACGCACGGCTTCGGACAGAGTCTCTTTCAACTTCTGTTGAGCCTGCTCGGGCGTGAACTTCCGATAGCTGTCCCGCAGCACCTGCCGTTCAGGGACAGGGGCTTCCATCGACAGGGGCGACCAATACTGTTCGACTGAAAACTCGCCGTTCGACCAGACCGCGAAATGTCCCGGCAGCAGTTTGTGGAAGCCTTTCAGAATCGAACGCGGAGCCGGCACATACTGCCAGGTAAGGTAATGATTCAGCGACTCGGTATCGACTTCGCGGGGGATCTCGGGCAGTTGCAGAATGGCTTTCATTTCGCTGGCGAACAGCAGTCGGTCGGCTTCCTGACGATACACCAGCGGCTTCTGCCCGAAACGATCGCGAGCCAGCATCAGTCGTGAGCGTGAACGATCCCAGATCGCGAAGACGAACATCCCTCGCAGATGGTGAACCATCTCCGTGCCGTGCTGCTCGTAGAGATGCACGAGCACTTCGGTATCACTGTCGGAATGAAATCGATGTCCCTGACCAAGCAGCGTTTCGCGAAGTTCGCGGTAGTTGTAGATCTCGCCGTTAAAGATCACGCCGATTGATTCATCTTCGTTCCACATCGGCTGCTGTCCGCAGGCAATATCGATGATGGAAAGCCGGCGGTGTCCGAGCGCAACACCCGCGGTCGATGTCTGCTCCAGATGCAGTCCGTCCGCATCGGGTCCACGGTGAGCAATCGCCGCTGTCATCTGCGAGAGCTGTTCGCGTGAGACGGCCTGTCCGCTGCTGGTCCAGATTGCTCCACAGATGCCGCACATGGTTGGTCTTTCGTCGCCGAGCTCGAAGGGGCACGTCGAATTCTACGAGGCCGGAGCACCGGCGAGCAAATCGTCGTAGAGTGATCGATGCTGATCGATCATGGCCTGCACGGAAAACTCGTCGAGCATCTTCTTCCGAGCCGCCGCCCCAAGTCGAGCAGCGAGTTCAGGGTTCGACTTCAGTTCGCGGACGGCGGTCGCAAACGCGGCACTATCGCCGAGGGGCACAACAATACCCGTCTCGTCGTGCGTGACCAGTTCGAGATTGGCGGGAATATCAGAGACAATGACCGGCAATCCCGCCGCCATCGCTTCCATCAAACTGTTCGACTGCCCCTCGAATTCACTGCCAAGCCAGAAAGCATCGATCCCGGCCAGAAACTCATCGGAGTTCTCCTGATGCCCAAGGAACTTCGAGCAGTGGGTAATATCGTATTTCTCGGAAAGCTCGAGCAGATGTTCCCACTCCGGTCCGACGCCGGCGAAGACCCCGTGCACGTCAGTCTCCGCCATGTTGGCCAGATGGAGTGCCCAGAGCAGACTTTCGAGCCGCTTCTGACGGGCGAGTCGGCCGATCGAACCAACAACGAAGGCTCCTTCTGGGATCGCAAACTTCTTACGCCATTCGCTGCGGGAAGAATCGTCAGCTGGGGTGGAGTCCGCTCTGGCGACTCCGTTGCGAATAACTCGGATTCGCGAATCGGACACCCCCAGATCGCGATAGAACTCGGCCACGCTCTCGGAATTGACGACCATCGCGTCCATGGAGGTCTTCAAACGGCGATCCAGAAACAACTGCCAGGAGGCCTTCCAGGAATCGACGCACCGCTCCGCGACGACACATTTCCATGGCGAGCGCCGGGAGTGCAGCATCCTTACGTGCGTATTGGCGGAAAAGAGCCAGCTGTGGACGATATCGGGACGAAACCGACGGATGACCTGCCGCAGCCGCCCGTGAGTGACCGGATCGACCCTGAGACGCTTGTTCAGAACAGTAACCGGGATGCCGGCTGCTTTGAGCTGTTCTTCAAAAAAGCCGCCCCGATTGAGCGCCACGACCTGGGTTTCATGCCCCTCAGCCGCCAGACCGGTCGCCAGCAGCGTGAGTTGCTTCTCCGCTCCGGACTGATCAAGGGTGGGAACGACATACAGAATTCGACGGGAACTTGAGCTCAATTTGATGAAATTTCTTGTGCAGCAGAAAGGGCAGCGACCGCGTGCGAAAAGTCCGAATATATCGGAAAAACAAAGTGCGGGGAAACGCCGTGTTGTGCCGATTTTTCTAAAATCTGACATTGACGCGATATAGTGTCCTGATCAACATGCAATCGGTTATCAGCCCCCGGCGGTCTCCAACGTGGAACCATTGAGGGGTCGTGGTGTCGCTCGAAAGTGCAACAAGCGATTTCGAACCGAGCCGTGGATCCGGCCGATTGATCTTTATTCCAGGGAAGGGATGAAAGTGAAGATTCAAGGTTTCAAGTCGCTTTTGAGAAAGTCCGGTCTGGCGACTGCACTCTCGGCGCTCATCGTTGCCCCTGCCGTGTACGCCCAGGGCGTTTCCGCACAATCGGTCAGCCTCTCCCAGGAGCAGGTCAAGTCTCTCGATACCGCTCAGGCGGCCTACGACAGCCGGAAGTACGATCAGACGATCTCTCTGGCGAACGAAGTCCTGAAATCAAGCCCGAACCAGGACCGCGCCCTGTTTCTGCGAGCCAGCGCCCGCGTGGAACTCGGTATCGACACCGGCAACTCGGCGATGATTCGCGATGGCGTTGCAGACGCTCGCGCTTCCATCGAAGCTTCGCAGTCGAAAAAGCCCGAATACTATCTGCCGTATCTGTACGGCATGACCAATCTGTCGCTGATCGAAGAGCGCGATGAGCATGCTCAGGCTTCGATCAACGTCGCCAACCAGATCCTCGAACGTCTGGAAATGACTCCGCAGCACCGTGCGAGCATTCTCTATCAGCGTGGTCTGGCCAAACTGCAGGTTGACGAAACCATCGATGGCGGAGCTGCCGACTTCAAGGCCGCAATCAACCTCGAGCCGAAGCACATGGCTTCGATGACTGCTCTGGCTGATGCTTACGCCATGTCGGGTAAGAACGACGAAGCTCTGGCAACGTTCAATCAGTTCGTCACGACCTTCCCGCAACATCCGATCGGCTACAACAACCGCGGAATGTTCCATAAGGATATGGGCAACAAAGATCAGGCTGTCGCCGACTTCCGTAAGGCTGTTGAACTGGAGCCGAAGTTCTTCGTCGCTCACATCAACCTCGGCTACATGCTGGCCGAAGCCGGACAGGCTGCCGCTGCTCAGCAGAGCTTCAGCAATGCCATCGCTCTGCAGCCGGAGAATCCCGCTGTCTATGCACTGCGGGCCAACGCTCTGCTGCGTCAGGGCAACTCCAAGGATGCCATCACCGATTACCAGAAGGCGATCGAACTGTTCCCGAAGAACCCTATGGCTCATGCCGATCTCGGCTTCGCCTACTTCTTCCTGAAGCAGTACGACATGGCCTTCAAGCAGTTTGACGAAGCGATCAACATCAACGGGCGTCTACGATTCCTCGATCCGTGGATCTACGCTTCGATGGTGCTGTCGGGTCGTGCTCAGGATGCCAACAACCGTTTCGCGGGAACCGTCGCCAAGCCGGAAACCGAACGGGACTGGATCGATCTGGCCACTCTGTACCTGATGGGCAAGATCGATGGCGAAGTGCTGCTGTCCAAGGTCAACCCGGAAGATCCAAACGCTGCTGCCGCCCAGAAGTGCGAAGGGAACTACTTCATCGGTCTGCGGACGTCGAACCTGACCAGCCGTGAGGCCGCTGTTCCTTACTTCCAGGAAGCCCTCAAGACCGGCGTCAGCCATCTGTCGGCTTACCGGGCTGCTCAGTTTGAAATGCAGCAGTTCTAAACTGCACGCAGCAAACTGAAGTCAACGACGGCAGCCCGTTCTCGGGCTGCCGTTTTTTCGTGGTATCGAGACCGCGGTGCCGCCATCATTGAAAGAAGACTCAAACGTGCGAATATCCGGCGAGTCCTGTCTGCTTTGCTGACGTTGTATCCAGTCGCCCTGCGTGGGCGAATCGCTTGCTAAAGGTCACGACATGGCGGACGCGACGGAGTTCTGGCTGGATCACTTTGACGATGCCGGCGTCACGGCGGAAGAACTCGCGGACTGGGAGAAGAATTATGGCGTCTCTCTGCCGCCTCTGTTGCGCGATGCACTGCTGATCCAGAATGGTGGTCTGGTCCTTCGCGGGAAGGACCTGAGAATTCATCGCCTTGATGAGATCGTCCCTCCCTCCGCCGAGTTCTGGGAGTTCGCTGATCATGAACTCGCCGAGGAAATCGACGAGTACGATCCGAACCTGGCCTTCTGGATTGGCTGCGATGAACATCTCGGCGGGCAGTATCTGCTCGACTTCAACGAGAGTGGACCGGATGCCGAGCCGGTTGTGCTCGAATACTATCCCGACCCCGGGGAAGCGACGATCGTCGCCGATACGTTTGAAGAGTTCATCGACGACCGAACGTCCCGCGACGACGTGCCGCTGTTCGACTGGTCGGAGACGGACGCGCTGGACGTCGTTTTGGCCCGGCAGATCATTGATCTCGCGGCCGACGAAAACATTCTCGTCCGACTGGAACAGGTCCTCGGACGACGGGAGGGACGGCTCGTTCTGTATATGCATGAGTTGAGCGGCGAGGAAGAGCGTTACGAGCGGATCTTCATTCCTGAACCACTCGATGCGCCGATGTCGACCGTCCAGCGGTGCCGCCCTGCTCCGGCAAACACGTGGTTCCTGCATCTGTACCCCGTTGACTCCGACGGCGTTCAGAGCGCGACGTCCGTTCGTGATCTGGATGAAGATGAGTGGGACAACGAAGAAGCGGACGGCGTGCCGGTGTATGCGACGTTCGAATCGAACGACCGCGAGCTGCTGAAGCAGATCCGCCAGCAATTACTGGGCAGGTAATGGCACGTACCGGCGGCATCCTGCCGCCGAATGCGTGTGACTGCTGCGATGAGGCGAATTGGCGAGGCAGTCCGTTTCTTAACCCGAAGCGTCAGCGAGGTAGGAGGACGCATCTCCCTCGCTGACGCTTCGGGTTAGGATTGGAATGCCGTCGGCATGGCGGAGGCGCCTAACTCGACAAGTTTTCGGCAACGTCGGTCCGGTAGGCGGTGAGGCCGGGGATGAAGCCCACGAGGGCGGCCAGGCCGATCATGATTGGGATCAGTGTCAGTTCGAGAGGCTCGAAGATAAGCGGATCGATCACCAGGCCCGTACGGGCGGTCACAATCGGGGCGGCGGCAATGATCAGTCCGTGTCCCAGCAGAATTCCAATCAGACCGCCGATCAGGCAGAGAATCATCGATTCGGTCAGGATGATCGAGAAAACCTGCATCCGGTCGGCTCCGAGAGCCCGCATGATGGCGATTTCCCGCTTCCGCTCGGACATCGAGTTATAGATGCTCACGAAAATGCTGATCCCAGAGACCACGATAATGATCCCGGTTAAATACAGCAGGATCATCCGCACGTTCCCGACCAGATTGTTCATGAGCCGCTGCATCGGGCGAATCGGGTTCACCGCCTGAGCTTTGAAACCTTCGCGGAGTTGAGCAGCGAACTCGATCGCTCGCGACTGAGCCAGCGTCGGCCGCTTCGGGTCCTCTTTCATCCGCACGAGAATCGCAGTGACTTCCTTCTGCAGATTCGGCGTCGGGTGATCATGATGGGCATGATCGTGGCCCGAGTGATCGTGATGAGCATGAGCGGCCATCTCTTTCAGGTCATCGGCATGATAGGCCCGCACCTGCTCGACGGTTTCGCCGAAGAATTCGGCTTCTCGTGCAATGGCTTCCTCCACCGGTTTTTCATGGCCCGAAATCGCAAAGAAGCCGGACAGATTCACGAACACGGTCCGATCGTTCGGCGTGCCTGTCGGTTCCAGAATCCCGACAATCGTAAACCGCTCATCGTGAACGTGATCATCCTGGCCGGCGTGGACCATCCGGAACTCATCGCCGACGCTCCAGCCGTTCACGCGGGCCACGGTGGCTCCGACAACCGATTCCCATTTACCGCGGGGCCATTCACTACTGGTTCGAAACTTCTTCCCCTCGGCATATTCAACGCCGAAGTACTCCACCGTCGTACCGAGAATCGGGAAATTCCCTTCTTCGGTCGAGTCACCAAGGGCAATGGGAATGGCGACGCCGATATGCTTGTTCTCTTTAAGTTCTTCGTAATACCGCCAGGGCAGATTCTCGATCGGAGGGGCGATCCGAAAAACGGTATTGAGCACGAGATCGAGCTCGCTTCCTTTGGGGCCGACAATCAGATCGTAGCCAATCCGCTGCAGGTCGAACGACTGGGTCACAATCTTATTGGCCACGAGCACGGCGATCATCAACGCCACACCAAGAGCGACGCTCAAAGCGGTGAGGGACGACGCCAGGAGCCGCTGACGAATGCTTTTCAGAGCGATGGTAAACAGATTCATGGGAGCAGGCGGACCGTGACTGAAGGAAGGAAATGGAGAAGGTCGGCGGTGCAAACTATGTTTTCTGAAGGACCTGATTGAAGTCGGCCAGCTGAATCACCCGATCGAACCGCTGAGCGATTTCGGGAGCGTGGGTGACCAGCAGCAGCGAGACGTTATGCTCGCGACACATGCTTTGAATCAGGTCGAGAATCTTGTCCTGATTGGCCGGATCGACGCTCGCCGTCGGCTCATCGGCCAGCATCAGGCTCGGGCGATTCGCCAGAGCCCGGGCAATCGAAACCCGCTGCTGTTCGCCCACCGAAAGTTGACCGGGGCGATGACTGAGGCGGTGTCCCAGTCCGACTTTTTCCAGCAGTTCCTTCGCACGCTTGCGATCGGCTCGTCCCCGGGCGAAGCTCATTCCGAGTAGAACATTCTCGAAAGCGCTGAAGGCCGGGAGGAGATTGAAGGTCTGATAGACGAAGCCGATTCGCTCGGCTCGGAAGCGATCGCGAGCCGCCTCGGGCAGCCGGGTGATTTCGACGTTATCAATCAGCACCTGCCCCGAATCGGGCGTGGTAATGCCGGAGATAATGTTCAGCAGTGTTGTCTTGCCACCGCCACTGGAGCCAACGAGGGCAGCCTGCTCTCCGGTTTTCAGCTCAAATTCCGGCACGTCGAGAACGGGCAGATTCTCCCCACTCGGTTCCTTGTAGCTCTTTTGGATCGAGATCAGTTTCAGCGACATGCAGAGGCCTCGGGGGTTGAAACACGAATCAGCAGGTCCGGCTGGGCATCATATCGAATCAGGTCCAGTTATCGAGGTCTACGCCGAGATCGCCGGCTGCGTTGGCCAGAACCTGAAATCCCGCGCCAAATCGGCACCCCCTCGCATCAACAGACTTCGATATCTCGCCGCGAAAGACGCCGCCAGGGAAACTGGGCGTGAAGTCTGCCGGCACCGCTGCAGGAAATACTGGTTTTCGACGTCGGGCGGTTGATCGGCCAGTTGAGAATCGTTTTTCCAGTGGTTAGACTGAGCCCGAATTGCTTTCGCTGTGTCCTGACAGCCATTGGCATTTGTAGCGAGAACCCGAGGCGCGATGTACGCTCCCGGTCTCCGCTCTCCCAGGCAATCGGAGTGATGTGGACCGTCGCTCCCCTCTGAATTCGGACGAGATTTCCTATGAAACATGTGTTATCGGCTCTGGTGATGAACCAGCCCGGCGTTCTGGCGCACATTTCCGGAATGCTGGCTTCGCGAGCGTTCAACATCGAGAGTCTGGCTGTCGGCGAGACCGACATTCCTGAATTTTCGCGGATGACCTTCGTGGTCAGTGGCGATGACCGGGTCCTCGACCAGGTCCGCAAGCAGCTCGAGAAGATCGTAACCGTGGTCCAGGTCATCGATTTCTCCAAGCGAAACTACGTCGAACGCGACCTGATGCTGATCAAGGTTCGCACGGAAGGCACCTCCATGACGCAGGTCAAGGAGCTGGTCGAGATCTTCCGAGGGAAGATCGTCGATGTGCAGCCGCACCAGGTGATGATCGAAATTTCGGGCCCGGAATCGAAAATCGCCGCCTTCATCGACGTGATGCGTCCGTTCGGCATTATCGAACTGGTTCGCACCGGTCGGATTGCTCTGACTCGCGAGAATATTGAATTGACAGCCGTGCGGGACCGCGAGTCGGTCAGCACCCCGGTCTAAGCTCTTTCGTCCCCCTGAACCCACAATTTCGACACCACAGTCGTTCTTCTTCCAGTATCTGAAAGCCTCACACAACATGTCGATCAAAGTTTATTACGATGCGGACGCTGACCTCTCCCTGCTGAAAGACAAGACCATCGCCATTCTCGGCTATGGCAGCCAGGGACACGCCCAGGCCCAGAACCTGCGTGACAGCGGCTGCAACGTAGTCATCGGTCAGCGCAAGGGGAGCCCGAACTACGATCTGGCCGTCGAGCACGGCTTCGAACCGATGCCCGTCGACGAAGCCACCGACGCCGGCGACCTGATCAACATTCTGCTGCCGGACGAAGTTCAGGGCGACGTCTTCCGCGCTCAGATCAAAGATCGCCTGAAGCCGGGCAACCTGCTGATGTGCTCTCACGGCTTCAACATTCACTTCGGCCAGATCACCCCGCCGGAAGGCGTTGATACCGCTCTGGTCGCTCCCAAGGGTCCTGGCCACCTGGTTCGCAGTGAGTATGTGAAGGGCGGCGGCGTTCCTTCGCTCATCGCACTGGGCGACAACGCTTCGGAAACCTCCCGTCAGCTGGCTCTGGCTTACGCCAAGGGTATCGGCGGTACTCGCGGTGGTGTGATCGAAACGACCTTCGCGGAAGAAACCGAAACCGACCTGTTCGGCGAACAGGTTGTGCTCTGCGGCGGCGTTTCCGCTCTCGTCAAAGCTGGCTTCGAAGTGCTGGTTGAAGCCGGTTACCAGCCGGAAATGGCCTACTTCGAATGTATGCACGAACTCAAGCTGATCGTCGACCTGTTCTATCAGGGCGGTCTGAACTACATGCGGTACAGTGTTTCCAACACCGCTGAGTTCGGCGACTACACCCGCGGTCCCCGCATTGTGACCGAAGAAACCAAGGCCGAGATGAAGAAGGTCCTGAGCGAAATCCAGACCGGTGCCTTCGCTCGCGAATGGATCCTTGAAAACAAGGCCAACCAGGCTGGTTTCAAGTCGGTCCGTCGTCGCGAACGCGATCATCAGATCGAAAGCGTCGGTCGCGATCTTCGCCGCATGATGAGCTGGATCGATTCCAAAGAAGTCTAGGCCGACTTCTTCGATGCTGTCTTCCAGCTTCGAACATCACGACAACCGAAAACTCCGCAGCCGACTATCAGAGCTGCGGAGTTTTTTTCGTTCAGGCGTCGATGTAACCTTCTCGAATCGCCAGACGGGACAGGTGCACGCGATCGTGGAGCTGCAGACGCTGCATGATGCGATACTTGTGACTGTCGACCGATTTTTGCGACAGCTTCATTTCCCGGGCCACTTCTTTAACGGTCTTCCCTTCCGCGAGATGGATGAAGACCTCGAGCTGCCGCTGGGTGAGTACGGTCTCGATGGCTTCGGCATTCAGCTTGAGCCGCGATCCGGTCGCGTCGAGCTGCCGCCGCACTTCGAAGGCCCAGTATTGCTTGATCCGGCCATCGAGGAGACTTTCCACAATCGAAACGATCTCGGCCGGGGTGTTGTTGAGCGAAATACACCCTCGCGCCCGGAACTGAATGGCCCAGCTGAGCCACGACGTCTTGAAGTTGCGGGCGAGAAGCACGAAGGGAATGTGATGTTCCGACAGCTGCTGCAACAACCGACGTGTTCGTGACGGATTGTCCTCAGGATCGACGATCGCCAGGACGCGTCGGTTGCCGAGATCGTGAAGGGAATCTTCCGCGAACATCGTCTCGGCACTCTCCAGTTCGCAGGTCGAATCCTGGAACGCCCGGTGCAGAGCTTCGCTCACAAACGGATGCTGTGGGAAAAGAAGTGCCGCCGGTCGAATTGAAGTGTTCGAGGCCAGGTTATCAAAAACCGACCGGGACTGTCCGAGAGATCTTGTGGTGCCCGCTTGAATCATTGTCGTGAGTTCTTTCAGAACGAAAGATGGAGATAGTCTTAGATGCGATGTGGGAAATGATGTCCGTCTCCAATCACTTCATCGTCCAGCAGTGCATGGCTGGATATGTCTCATCTTCGCCAATTGACGCTCACCGGCAATGAAAACATGTTCACACCAGGGCATGTTCGACAGGCGTGTTCACCCTCCGGAAATAAGGAACCGGTCAGGAGTTACCGAAACGCGCATAAAAAAATCGACTCCACTGGAGTCGATTTTCGAGGGTGAACCGGCGGTACGCTTACTGCATGTTCAGTTTGGAAACCGCGTCGTTCAGGATCTCGACGGCCTGCATGTCGATCGTGATTTCCGACCGTTTCTGAAACTCGTCCCGTTTATCCCCTTCGGTTTTCACTTCACGGTCAATCCGCACCTTCCATTGCACCGTCCCCAGCGGCATCGCCTCAGAAACCCAGACCTGTGAGAAATTGGTCACGCGGGAGCGAAGGTCTTCGATATTCGTCTGACAATCGATCCGCTGGCAATCGTACTCGCCGGCGGTCACGTTAACGGTTTCTTCCCCGGCCACTGTCAGATGTTCATTCAGCAGGACCTGCGAAAGCAGCGGAAAGACCTGCAGCACGGGCAGTGCGAACGGTTCGGCAGCGCGATCCCCGATCTTCTGGAAGCCCTTCACAACAGGCACAAATGCATGTGGCACCTCGGCACGGAAGAACTCAAGACCATTGATCGCTGATTCCGGGACGAGAACCTTGTAGATCCGCGTACCGCCGGGTCCGGACTCCAGAACGCCGTCGACCTGCTGACCGGTGGTCACTTCATATTCGAACCAGACACAGGGAACATTTTCGCCCTGAAAATCAGCCATTTCGCGTTCGAGGCAGCGAATTTCGAGGACGCGTCTCCACTGCAGGGAAATATCCCCCTGCTCACTCTGAGGCCGAAAGGTGACCTGACGATAATCTCCGCTGTACCGAACGGCCGTGCCGGCTTCCGGCAGGTTCCAGACAAGCCCCTGGGCGACCGCGTGATTCGCGAAGGCGCCGAGGAACAGCGTGGCTGCGATTACAACAAATCCAGCAGACCGACGCAGACCGGAGAGCAACATGCGGAGTTCCTTCAGAGATTTCTCGTATCTGGTTCAACGACACCGGTTTCCGCTGAAACCTGTGTGACAGGAAGCCTTTGAGTGCGAGGTATAATGTGGTCCGCCTCCCGGGAAAATGCAATGCCGACCTTTTTTCGTCGGCGAATTCGCATCAAAAACCGCCCTGTTGAGTGTCACGAACCGCAGAGACAGGGCGGACCACTGTTCTCATGAGCCTTACTTAATCGGTACAATCGGCTTCAACTGTGAAATACATCTGAACGACAGGGGGCCCTACGTGTCGCAGCTTATCAGTGCCGACGAACGTCGCAGTCTGGCTACTCGCATCTGGCGAGCCGGCGTGGAAGCGATTGATTCGCGAAGGCTGGTCGAAGAAACCGTAACCGTGGACGGAGATGCCCTGCGAGTCGGCAGTAAAGCCTTTCCGCTCACCAGTTTTCGCAATCTCATCGTCGTCGGTGCGGGCAAAGCTGGTCAGGGGATGGTGACCGGCCTTGAATCCCGCCTGCCTGGAGAGTTCCTCACGACGCGCGTTCGAGGCTGGGTCAATGTGCCGGCCGACTGTGTCGGCGAATCGACCGACTCCCCAATTATCCGTCATGCCGCCCGTCCAGCCGGCGTGAACGAACCGCGTCCCGAAGGAGTGGAAGGGACGAAGAAAATCATCGAGCTGATCGAGCAGGCCGATCCGCTCGACCTTGGCATCGTGCTGATCTCCGGCGGAGGGAGTGCCCTGATGCCGGCTCCGGTCGAAGCCATCACTCTCGAAGATAAAATCCGGGTGACGCAGCAGCTCAGTCGCCGAGGTGCCTCGATCGAGGAACTGAACCTCGTCCGAACCTGCCTGTCGCGGCTTAAAGGGGGCGGATTAATTCGTCACTTCCGAGGGCAGCAACTTGTCACCCTTATTATTTCGGATGTGATCGGCGACCCGCTCGAAACGATCGCCTCCGGTCCCACGGTCGAGACGTTTCGCTCGCCGACCGCTGCTCTGGTTGTCCTTCGGAAGTATCTGACGAACGAGATCCCGCCCCGCGTGGAGAACTATCTCGCCAATGGGCCTCATGATTACCGGCAGAAGGCAGAACCGCCGCCGGTGGAAAATATCGTGATCGGGAACAACTGCCGAGCGATCCGGCACGCCGCCGCCCGGGCTGAAGAGCTGGGATTCCGAGTCGAGATCTGCGGATCGGAAAATCAGGGGCCGGCCGCCGAATTCGGGAAAGCGATTGTTGACCAGGCTGCACAGACGCGTTCGGGAGGACAGCCGGTCTGTTTCATTCACGGGGGAGAGACGACGGTCTCATTAGCCGACGTCGAATCGCCCGGCAAAGGGGGACGCAACCAGGAAGTCGCACTCGCAGCGGCACTGGCGATGCGGGCCTATCCTGATCTGACCGATCGGCTGACCGTTCTCGCGGGAGGAACCGACGGAGAAGACGGTCCGACCGATGCCGCCGGCGGCTACGCAGATTACAAGGTCCATCATCGGGCAAGCGAACTCGGTCTCAGCATCGAAGATCATCTGCAGCGACACGATGCCTATCCGCTGCTGGATCGATGCAACTCCCTGCTCCGAATTGGTCCGACCCATACCAATGTAATGGACCTTACCATCACCCTTCTCTGGCCGTAGCCGGAGAAGGGGATGATGAACGGCCTCGCCCTTGTCGCCTTACGTTCCGTCAGGCGTCGTCGAGTCGACAAAGGGAACTCCGTCAGCCAGATACCGCCAGTTCTTCAGGAACGAGATCAGATCGACCATCTGCTGAGGGTTGATCTGCTTCTCGAATTCCTGGGGCATGAACGACGTACCGTTCGAGCCGAACTCTTCGATGTCGCCGCGGGACAGCGTCAGGGACGTTCCTTTACTCTGCTTCAGCGTGATCGAATGGGGCGTTTCTTCAGCCAGAATTCCGGTGGCGATTTTGCCGTCGAGAGTAACCGCCGTGTAGCTGAAGTAGTTGTTGTCGATAGCTCGGTTCGGATCGAGAATGGAAACGAGCAGTTCATCAGGACGCTTGGTCCGCGTATCGCTGATATCGGGTCCGACCCGAACGCCCTCTTCACCGATTTGATGACAGATCGAACACTGCTGCTTGAAAAGCTCCTTTCCGCGAATCGCGGTCGGGCGGTCGAGTGTCGCCTTCGCAAGTACGTCTCGATAAGCCGTCAACACCGATTCGCGGCTCGCCACTTTCTGTGAAGCTTGAAGCTCGCCGAACAGCTTGCGAATCTGCTCATCACGAGAGCGGCTCAAACGCGTTTTCTGGTCGGCCGCAAATTCACCGAAGCGAAGCTGACCGTCCTGAATGGTCTTTAAAAGTGCGATCGTGCGACTTGAATCACCCAGGCAGAAATCGACCAGTTCCCGACGCATCAGCGGCGTCTCCTGGCGAATCAACGAGATCAGTTCTTCGGATTCTTCGGCGGAGACATTATACCCGGCGCCATCAAGTGACCGCAGAGCAGCCGTCCGCAGGTTCATTGCTTCTGTCCGATCGAAGATCAGGTCAGACAACAACTCGTGAATCTCCATCCCACCCAGATATTCGAACATCTGAATTGCAGCCAGCCGAACGTCATCGTCGCTGCCCGGCTTCGCCTGTTCCAGAAGGACCGCAATGAACTCCTGCAGTTTGTCATCGACTTTCCCGTTGGCTCGAACTGTCTCCAACTTTTTCCACAACGACTGCCCCCGAGATCGGAGGCCTTCGCCGAGCCCCATCAGGACAATCGTCGTATCGTCTACCGAAGTGGAGTCTTCTCCGGTAAAGAGGGAAACCAGCAACCGATCAATGCTCGCCGTATCGTTTACGATTCCGAGCAGCCCGGCTGCTTCTCTGAGGAAACCGTCGCGAAGCTCAGCCTTCGTTCCCGGAGCTTGAAGAGCGAACTGAAGCAACTCCGGCAACTGGCTTTCTTCGGTCAGCAGCAAAGCGGCTCGAATGGCCCATTCATCGCCCCCCTGTTCGACCACGGCATTGACAACCTGACTGAGTTCTTGCGAACTGAGCGGAGCAATCTGCTGCAGGGCCAGCATCGCCTCGAAGCGAACAGGACCACGAGGATCCTGCAGACAGTTCAGCAGGTCCACACTCAACTCAGCTCGTAGATCAAACGGGCGATCCGCTGGCAACCGGGAGACAGCCGCCAGATACTGCACACGCACCCGGGCATCTTGATGCTTCAATCCCGTTCGCAGCTGGTCTACTGTGAGTCGGTTGAACAACTCAGAAACCTGAAGTGCAGCGGTCATCTGCTCGGCGGTCGCATCGCTGTTCATCCATGTTGCGACTTCATCGGCGATGGCGGAATCATTCTCGGCAACGACCAGCCGCCAGGCGGTCTGCTGTTCCCAATCGTTCCCGCTCTTCAGCCATGTGAGTATCTGCTGGCGATCGATTTTTTCCGGGAGGTTGGCATCCTTGTTAAAGTCCTTCCGTGCAATTCGCCAGATGCGACCGCGATCGTTGCCGAGGGTGAGGTCCGGTCGCTGCTTGAGTTCGTCCGGCATGAACTGCGGGTGTTCGATCACGGCCCGATACATGTCGAGCACATACAGAGAGCCATCCGGACCGAGCTTGCAGTTAACGGGCCGAAACCATTCGTCGCGGCTGGCCAGAAACTCATGCTCCTGATGCGGATTGCGGGCCGCCAGGGTCGATCCGCGATACTCGATCGCATCGCGATGTACAAGGTTCGCCGTCGGGTCACAGGCGTAAATGAATGTGTCTTTGACACCGGGATCGGAAGCACTCTCATTCGTGGCATCGGCCAGCGCTTCCGTCTGAGCACTCAAGACGCCGCAGGCCGCGGTGAACTGCCCCTGATGCAGATTCGAGGTGGTCCAATTGCCTGTCAGCGGAGCCAGCTTGGAATCGGCGGCTGAAGGAGAGACGTCATGAATCAGCGAGGAAATCCGCAGCTTCGGCTGACGGGCGAGGTTCCCGTAATCGAACATCACCTGCATGCAGGGATTCCGATTCGAACAAATCAGCCGGTTCCCGAAGGCATCGAAGCTCATGCCGAACTGACCGTTTCCGGCCACCGCTTCACATTCGCCGGTATGCGGATTAAATCGAAGATCCTTGCCGCGAAGATCGATCGGTTCCTTGAGCTTCGGCCACGCAGGATGAGCGACCTCCACTTTTCCCCCCCGAATGCCGTTGGCCAGATAGATCCAGCCGTCCGGTCCAATCGTCGGATGGTTCGCTCGCAGCTGCGGGTTCTCTTCCATAAACCCGGTCAGCCAGACTTCCCGCGAATCGGCTTTGTCATCGCCATCCGTGTCGGCCATGAATTCGACCGCACCACTGAGGGCGACAATCGCGCCATCTTTCCACGGGAGTAGACTTGTGGCGAACAGCAGGTTGTCCGCGAAAACTGTCGCCGATTCGTAGATGCCATCGCCATCGTTGTCCCGCAGAATCTTGATTCTGCTTTTCGGGGGCTCCCCTTCCCCGGGACCGTTGGGATAGTCGCGCATTTCGACGACCCACATCCGTCCCTGTTCGTCGAAGGTCAGATGAACCGGATCAATCACGGCTGGCTCGGAGGCGGCCAGCCGGATTTCGTAACCCTCCCGGAGTTCAAACTCCCCGAGAGCTGCTTCCGGTTCCAGAGGTCCGGCGCTGGCGACCGGAAGCAGGAGATGAAAAAGAAAGGCGGGAACAAGGGACGCGAGGAGGGTGGGGGCGTAGTTCATCTATCTCACTTTATTGGTGGGGAGAAGGTGGGGTGTTCGATGAGCGCTCCTTGGTTCTCGGCACTAGTTGCCGGGGGCTGGGGCGGGCGGCGGCGGAGGCGGTGGGGTCGAACCGGAAAACTCAGTGACCTGATTAATCGGGGTCCAGGCCGACATTCCCGCTGTCCAGGCGTACGAGCCGGAGGGAACCTGACCGGCCGCCATTCCCTGCAGAACCTGATCCTTGGTGAATGGGCCCAAGGTCTGTCCATTGTGCGAAATATGCCAGGCACCGCCACCCGGGGGAGGCGGTGGAGTTGCTCCCGTCTGTCCGGTGAAGCCGCCTGCTCCGACCATTCGATTGGCCATGGCGAATCCCATTCCGAGCCCCATGCCTTCGGCTGCTCCGCCGCCAGCCGGGTTCTCGGCCGCAGCCATCATGGCATTGCCCATCTGAAACTGCTGGAACTTATTCATGTCGCCAATCACGCCCATGCTCGAACGGGTGTCGATTGCTTTCTCGACTTCTTCCGGCAGGGAGATATTCACGATGAACAGCTGCGGCACGTCGAGGCCGTATTCATCGTCAACACGCTCACACACAAACTGTCGAAGCTGTTCAGAGAACTCCTGATACTTACCGGCCAGATCCAGAGCGGCGATCTGGTTCTCGCCGAGCATATCGGCCAGCGAGGTATTGATCATCGACCGCATCAGTTCGGTCACTTCATCGGCGTCGAACTGCCCATCGGTGCCCACGAGTTCTTTCAGCAGAGCTTTGGGATCGATCGCCCGTAACGCGTAGGTTCCAAACGCACGCAATCGGATCGGCCCGAAATCGGGATCCCGCATCATAATCGGGTTCGGCGTACCCCATTTCAGATCGGTAATCTGCTTCGTACTGACGAAATAGACTTCCGAGCGGAATGGGCTGTCGAATCCGTATTTCCAGCCCTGCAGGGTGGAAAGAATCGGCAGGTTGTCGGTGGTCAGCGTATAATGACCGGGTTCGAAGACGTCGGCAATTTCGCCGCGATGCACGAAAATAGCGGTCTGCCCGGGGCGGACAATCAGCTGAGCTCCGTGCTTGATTTCGTTCTGATACCGCGGAAACCGCCAGACGAGGGTATGACGGGAATCGTCAATCCACTCGATAATGTCGATCAGTTCCGCACGGAGCTTGTCAAAGAATCCCATGAGAAAATGGTCCTCTGCAGTGCTGTGAATTAAGGGATGTGAATGCCCGCGGGAACGGATGAGCGAGAACTCCGTCCCCGGTTTCCTCAGACGAAAGTCGAGACTATCATACCTCCATCGGCGGCGATCGTCACCAGAAAGTCCGATTCTGAGGACATTCCCGCGAAGCCGCCGCTCGGGTGATAACGAAACAACGACCGATCCGGATCAAAAACTTCCGGGACTGGATGAACTGAAATGAAAGTAATCCTGGCCAATCCCCGCGGCTTCTGTGCCGGGGTGAACATGGCGATCAAATGTCTGGAAGAAGCCGTCCGGATGTTTGGTTCGAATATCTACGTCTACCACGAGATCGTTCACAACCGCTACGTTGTCGATCGCTTCACCCGTGAAGGCGTGACGTTCGTTGATCAACTGGAAGACGTCCCCGAAGGATCGATTCTCCTTTTCAGTGCCCACGGCGTCTCGCCAGCCATTCGCGCCATCGCCCGCGAGCGCAATCTGCAGACGATCGATGCCACCTGCCCGCTCGTCACGAAAGTGCATCTTGAAGCGATCAAGTATTCCCGTGCAGGTTACAACATCATCCTGATTGGTCACGAAGGACACGACGAAGTCATCGGCACGATGGGCGAAGCCCCCGAGAGCATCACGCTGGTCGAAACGGCCGAGGACGTCGAGAAACTCGACTTCCCGGCTGATGCGAAGATCGCCTTTCTGACGCAAACCACACTCAGCGTGCAGGAAGCCAGCCAGGTGATTTCCGCTCTCCGCGAGCGTTTTCCGCAGATTGAATCACCCCCGAAAGAAGACATCTGCTACGCGACCACAAACCGACAGGAAGCCGTCTCGATTCTGTCTCAGGAAGCGGAACTCGTGCTCGTGCTGGGCAGCCAGAACAGCTCGAACAGCAAACGCCTGCAGGAACTCGCCGATGCGAATGCCAAACGTTCCTTCCTGATCGACGGAGCACACGAGATCAAAGCGGAATGGTTTGAAGGGGTCGAAACCGTCCTGATCACCGCCGGTGCGAGTGCTCCGGAAGTCGTGGTGCAGGAGTGCGTCGATTACATCGTCAACGAATACGGAGCCGAAGTCTCGCAGCGAACGATTCAGGAAGAAAACGTGAAGTTCCCGCTGCCCAAAGAACTTCGGCGTCTGCAGACCGCCAGTCAACAGCAGTGACATCCAGTCATGCCGGGTGAATCGAGCGGGCCGATTGATGCATATGTGGCGTTGAATCTCGTCAAGGGAATCGGTCCGCGTCTGCAGACCAGTCTGCTCGAACGCTTCGGCTCCCCGGAAGCGGTCTTACGGGCGTCCGACTCGCAACTGTCTTCCGTGCCCGGCATCGGTAAGAAGATCATCGACACGATGCGGCTCGATGATCATCGTGACATGGCCCGTCGCGAACTCGCCGATTGCGAATCGAACGACCTGTGGGTCATCACGCACGACTGCGTCGATTATCCTCCGCTGCTGCGACAGATTCCCGACCCGCCACTTGTGCTCTACTGCCGTGGACGCATCGAGCCGCGCGACCAGCTCTCCGTCGCCATTGTCGGCTCCAGAAACTGCACGCTCTATGGACGTCGTATGGCCGAGCAGTTCGCCGGCGGGTTAGCACGAGCCGGAATCACGGTCGTCAGCGGACTGGCCCGGGGCATCGACGCCGTCGCACATCGAGCAGCTCTGCAGGCGGGCGGCCGCACGATCGCTGTCTGTGCCAGCGGGCTGCTCAAAATGTATCCGCCGGAACACACGAACTTTGCACTCGAAATCGCGGAGCAGGGAGCCGTGATCTCGGAATCCCCCCTGCTCCGCAGTGCGAGTCGAGGTCTATTTCCGCAACGAAACCGGATCGTCTCCGGAATGTGCCTGGGAGTGATCGTCATCGAAGCCTCCCGCACAAGCGGCACCCTGCACACGGCTCGACATGCCATGGAACAGGGCCGCGAGATCTTCGCCGTCCCGGGGCCGCTCGACAGCCGCGAAAGCGAAGGGTGCCATCAGCTCATCCGTGACGGCGTCCAACTCGTCCGCGGCGTCGACGATGTGCTCGAAGAACTCGGCCCGTTGATGCAGCCCGTTCAGATGCAGTACACGCCCCCGACCGCCCGCAAACAAACCTCCGGCGAATCAGCCCCGCAGCCGCCCCAAACGGTCGAGGTCCAGGTCCCGCGTCAGCTCAACCTGAGTGATCAGCAGACGCAGATTTTGAACCTGATCACCAATTCGCCGATGCTCGTCGATACCATCATCGAACAATCGGGCATCGAAGCGTCCCGGGTCCTGTCGACACTGACGATTCTGCAGATGAAGAAACTGGTCGAACGACTTCCGGGCAATCAGGTGGTCCGTTCCCGGTTTGTCTCCTGAACGGAATGTCTGCCGAACTCAGTCCGTATCCCCGGGAACCAGCGTCCGGGTGCTCAGCAGGGCCGAAACCTGTCCGTATTCGTCGGACGCAATGAACGCATCACGGTCTTCCCGCGTTGGAAACAGTTTTCCGTAAATGGCCCCCACACCGAACAGCGCGTTGTGGGCAGCAAGCCAGTTGTCGGTTCGTTCAACGACGCGGGCGGCCTCCTTCAAGGCCTGTCGGAATCTTTCGGGAAGAGGTTCGGTATCCGGCATCTCAGTTCTCTCTTTGTGATGTCATCATCCTGATTGTGTCCAGCGGCACTCCACCGCCTTTGGAGAGCAGACACGACAGAAGAGAACAGGTTCGGAACAACACCGCCGCGACGAACAATCTGGATGCTCTCGAACGGATGGCACAGAGATTCATCTCTGTGTTGCAACGCAACAGGAGGCCTGTCTTCAGAGCTTCTCTGGTTATCCTCGTCACTTCTCTGAGGAATGCGATAGACCAGCCGCTTGTGGCTGCGCCTCCCAGAGATAAATCTCTGGTCCATCCTCCGGGCTAACGCCCCTCATAAATCAAAAAAAGCCGCGGGTCTCTGCAGACCAGCGGCTTCGATTCGTTCTATCAGATCAACCTCACGCCCATTCGCGGCGGCCTCGGGCACGCAGGAGATTGGCTTCTTCGTCGTTGACGAATTCTTCCTTCACCGGATCGATCGTCAGCTTGCGGTTCAGAATCCACGACAGAGCGGCGGCGTGGCAGGCGATGTGCGAGCGGCGCATCACGTCCTGGTTGGCGGCCGGCATCTCGCGGGATCGCATGCAGTCGAAGAAGTTGCGGGCGTGGGCGCTCACATCAATCCCGCGAACGCGCTTCGTGCCTTCCGGCAGCTGCTTCTGGAGTTCGTCGGACGAAGCGACGATCTCGCCCTCATCACCGGTTTCAACCGAACCCTTTTCACCGACGAAGCGGACCGGGCAGGTGCCGAGTCGGGTGGTGTACTGTGGCGAGCGATCCCTGAACGGATCCGGCAGGAAGTCCATGATCAGCTTCACGCCGTTGGCGTAGGTGCAGATGATGCTCTCTTGCGTCGGCTCATAGGTCAGCGGCATCGTGTCGTCGGACTGATTCGCCCACTGACAGATATCGAGCGTATGAGCGCCCCAGTCGAGCAGACGGGCGCCGGAATCGAAGTCCCACTGACCACGCCATTTGCCGTTCACATACTGCTGGTTGAACGGACGCCAGGCGGCTGGTCCGAGCCAGAGGTTCCAGTCGACCACGTCCTGCGGCGGCTGCGGTTCAGCCGCCAGCCAGGTGTTGTCGAGCGTCGGCATGTAAACCGAAGCGTGCAGCTCCTTAATCTTGCCGAGTTTGCCGTTGTGGACGAACTCGACAGCGTCCTTGAAGTTCGGCACGCTGCGACGCTGCGTTCCGGCCTGGAAAACCCGCTTCTCGGCGTGAATGGTATCGGCCAGTTCCTGACAGTCGCGAATGGTGATGCCGCATGGCTTTTCGGAATAGACGTCTTTCCCGGCCTTGGCGGCTTCAATCGAAGCGGCGGCATGCCAGCGATCGCCGGTGGCGATCAGAACGGCATCAATATCCTGACGGGCAAGCAGTTCCCGGAAGTCGCGATAGAGTTTGCACTCGCTGTTGCCGTAAGTGCCATCGACGAGGGCCTTCCCCTTCTCGCGGCGGCTCTCCTGCACATCGGCAATGGCGACGCAGCGGATGTCGTTGAACTTCAGCATCGCCGTCAAATCGTAAGTGCATCGGGGACCGATGCCGATGACGCCGAGGTTGATTCGGTCACCGGGAGCGGTATTGCCATCGCGGCCGAGGGCACTGGCGGGAACGAAGCTGGCCATGGAAAGAGCAGCCGTCGCGGATGCGGTGCTCTTCAGAAAGTTGCGGCGGGAATCCTGACTCGGGGTGTCCATGAATCCGGTCTTTCTCTGAATGGTGGGTGAGGTCGGAGGCGAGCGACATATCAACGAACGCTATGGTATCACGCCCGCCCCGCCGATGCACCCTCGTGCAGGTTTTCGGACGTACTCCCGTCCCGGCGGCATCCTGCCGCCGACTGTTCGCGGCTCAACAGAAGCCGCCGTCAACTTCAGTAGGTGGCACAGACATTCCTGTCTGTGGATAGAAAACATGGCAGCGGGATCGAGTCACTCACAATTCGAGGCCGGGGATGGCCTCGATTTGTGTTGATCGACGGCGAAATCAGATGGAACGTCGATTACGCACAGACAGGAATGTCTGTGCCACCCGTCGGAACTTCAGCCGCTTTTAGCTTCTGATGAAGATCACGGCATCTTGCCGCCCTTACGTGTTGTCACCGCACATTCGGGTAAAACCGGGCCAGCCAGTGCGGCGAGACTCCCGCGTGAGCCATCGTGATGATGCCCCAGTTTTTCAGCGTCTGTCGCAGCATCCCCTGCCGCTCCCAGCGACGGGCACTTACGACAATGCGTTGCTCCGAAACCCGAATCTTTCCCCGACGGGCCAGCGTTTTCGAGAAGAGCAGATCTTCCAGAAATGGCACATCGGGAAAGCCGCCGAGTTCGTGGAACAGATCTCGCTTCAGAAAGAGCCCCTGGTCGCCGTAGGCCCATTGCAGCGTGCTTGTGCGGAGACGGTTTCCCCGCTCCATCAGGCGATATCGACGGCGGGGATGGTCGATCTGCTGGGTAAAACAGCCAGCCGAGGTGCGGGGCTGATTGAGAACTGTGACCGCATCGTTCAAGCAGCCGGGCGTCAGCCGGCAGTCGGCATGCAGGAACAGGAGCACCTCGCCCTGAGCCCGCTCGGCTCCGAGATTCTGTTGTTTGGACCGGCCGCGGGGGCTGCTCAGAACGAGATCGGCGGCTTGAGCGTTCTCCAGCGTGGTATCGGTGCTCCCGCCGTCGACAACGATGATCTCCGTCGTAATTTCTGTGCAATCCGGGATTTGCCGCAGGGACTCGATCAGCGGTCCGATCCGCTCGGCTTCGTTCAGAACCGGAATGATGATCGAAAGATCCATGGTAACTCATAAAAACTGGCAAGCTGGGCAAGGCGGGGGCTCAGCGGTGGAGATTCACGTTGTGCCGGTTGTAATGCCGATAAGAAACGAGAGCGCCCGGAACGAGAACTCGTGGACCGTTATGCAGACTACCGCTTACCAAGTCAATGTGAAGGAGCTTTTCAACGGTCCTGTCGACCTGTTGCTGTACCTCGTGCGCAAACAGGAACTCGATATTCTCACCGTTTCTCTGGGCGAGCTGGTCGATGGCTTCATGACCTATCTCGAAGTGCTCGAGTTCATCGACTTCGACATCGCGGCTGACTTTGTCGTCGCGGCTTCTGCTCTGGTCGAAATCAAGAGCCGCATGGCGCTCGTGAAAACCGAGCCGGTCGAAGAAGAGGAAGAAGAAGCCGAGGAGTCGGATGCCAACGAGCATCTGATTCAGCATCTGCTGCAGTACAAGCAGCTCAAAGAAGCCGCCGATGTTCTGCAGGAACAGGCCCTCGCCTGGCAGGACCGCTATCCCCGGCTCGCCGATGAACGTCCGCACGAAAAGCGTTCGATCGCCGATGACCTCATCAAGGATCTGGAGATCTGGGATCTGGTCGGGGCCTTTTCGCGAATCGTGAAGAAGAAGTCGACCGAGCGGGAAGAACTGCTGCGGTTCGATGCGACGCCGATTCACATCTACGTCGACCAGATCGGCAAGCAGGTCCGCGAAGAAGGTCGCGTGCTGTTCCAGTCGCTCTTCGGGAAAGAGGACGACCGCAGCAAGGTGATCGGGATGTTCCTGGCAATTCTGGAACTGCTCCGCCACCATCATTTCCGAGCCGAACAGAACGTCGACTTCGATGAAATCTGGCTGATGCCTCCGCTTGAAAATAACGTCTTCGAGCAAGACAATGCTCCGTCCACGCCTCCCCCGCAGCTCTCCGCCGAGTCCGCTGCTGAGGAACCGGAATCAGAAGAGCCGGACGAGGAGGATGACCAGGACGACTTCGAAGACTGACAGAAACTGCATCATGCCCAAGCCGCAGCCCCGCCCCACCATCGAGATTATCGGGGCCCGGATGCACAATCTGCAGAACATCGACGTCTCGATCCCGCTCAACGCCTGGACGGCCATCACCGGCGTGAGCGGTTCCGGCAAGAGCAGCCTCGTCTTCGACACGATTCACGCCGAGGGGCAACGCCGTTACTTTGAGACTCTCTCCACCGCGGCTCGCCGATACCTCGATCAGCTCGAACGGCCTGATGTCGATCGCATCGACAATCTCCCGGCGACAATCGCCGTTGGCCAGAAACAACAACCGCGAGGTGGCATCACCCGCGTCTCGCAAACAATCGGCATTGAATCGTTACTCGTCCAGCTGTTTGTCGAGCAGGGTCAACTGCAGTGCCCCGACTGCCGGATCCCGGTGCGAACCAGCAATGCTCCCGACGCCCTGCGAGCCATCGCTGCGCTGCCAGCCGATTCCCGTTTCCAAGTCTGCTTCCCCGCGCTGATGAAATCGGGAGCCAAAGCAAACGCGATCGACGAAGAGAAACGCTACTGGGATGGCGAAGGTCTTCAACGCTTCCTCGATCTGCCGAGCGGAAACAATAATCTGCCCGCCTTTCTGGTGATTGTCGACCGATTGAAGTCAGGCGGAGATGAAGCGCGGATCGCGGAAAGTGTCGAACAGGCGTTTTCAACGGGCCTCGGACGCTGCATTCTGTTGGTCGAACCGGCTGCCGCCAAAGCAGCCAATTACTCTGGATACTCGCAGGCGATCGCCGACGAGCAGTCGCGGGAGTGGACCGCCTGGTTTTTCTATCGGGAGCCGGAATGTCCGAGTTGTGGACTGACGCTGCCTCCGCTCGATGAATTGCTGTTCCGCACGACCAGTCCAGATGGCATGTGTTCGAAGTGCAATGGCCACGGCTACTTGCAGAACAAAGCGAAGAAGAAACTCGTCTGCCCCGAGTGTGATGGCCTGGGCCTCGGAACGGTGCCTCGGCTCACTCAACTGCAGCTAATTGACGAATCACCGCAGCTGACATTCGCAGAATGCCTGCATCGAGCCATTGCCGAATTGTTGAGTGAGATTCCGGAAGAGATCACCGGTCCGCAGGCGTCGATTGTCCGATCGTTGCGGTCACGGCTCGAAGGACTTGCCGCGCTGGGCCTCGGTTCTCTGACGCTGAGTCGGCTGACACGCACGCTTTCGACCGGAGAATTTCAGCGGCTCGGTCTGGCCGCTGCGTTGAACGATGAGTTCGTCAACACACTCTACCTGTTCGACGAGCCGACGGCTGGGCTGCATCCGCGGGATCGTGCGGGCATTGGCGAATGGCTGCGACGATTCGTCGACCAGGGCAATACGGTCATCACGATCGAACATCATGAGGACGTCGTTCAGGCGGCGGATCACGTGATTGAGCTCGGCCCCGAAGCGGGCAGCAATGGTGGAACGATTACTGCGTCGGTCCCGGCAGCCGAGTATCGGCTCTCGATTCCCGAGGAAGAACCTGCAGGAATCACGACCGATGACGGTGGTCAACTGCAGCTGACCGGCGTTACCTGTCACAATCTGTCGGACTTGTTAGTTGCGATTCCGCTGCGACGGTTTGTGGTCGTCACCGGAGTTTGCGGCAGCGGGAAGACATCGCTGATCTTTGAATCGCTCTACCCGGCTCTCATCGAGCAACTCGCCAGCCGGGAAGGATCGACGATCAAGCCGCCAGAGTTCGATGACCCGTTTGCTCCGCCTGGCTCGGTCGCTTCGATCACGGGCGCAGAGACAATCAGCGATTGTGTGCTGATGAACGAGACCCAGCTCGCCGGTTCCTCCCGCAGCACGCCGGCGACCTATCTGAAGGTCTTCGATGACATCCGCAAACTGTTCGCCGAAACGACCGACGCTCAGACGCGAGGCTACAAGCCGAGTCGTTTCAGCTTCAATACGAGCCGCGGCGGGCGATGTCAGTATTGTGAAGGGATCGGCTCAGTTGAGATCGACATGCAGTTCCTCGCCAACCTGAATGTCCGCTGTCCCGAATGCAAAGGCACCCGCTTCGCCCAGGACACGCTGGAAGTGAGCTATCGCAACCGCAACATCGCCGATGTGCTCGCGATGACCGTCGACGAAGCCTTCGCCTTCTTCCGGAATCATCAGCTGATCCTGCGAAAGCTGCAGCTGCTCCGCGACGTCGGCCTTGGTTATCTGACTCTTGGCCAGCCGACGCGGACGTTATCCCGTGGAGAAGCCCAGCGACTCAAACTGGCCTCGTATCTCAACGCGGCCAGCGGAACCCAGATGCTGTTCCTCTTCGACGAACCGGCTAGCGGCCTGCATCCGAGCGATATCGCGACTCTGCTCAAAGCCCTCCGGCGTCTGGTCGAACAGGGACATTCAGTGGTCGTGATCGATTACGAGCCGCAGGTCACAAGGCAGGCGGACTGGGTTATCGAACTCGGCCCGGGTGCAGCGAACAATGGGGGAAGCGTCGTTTTCGAAGGGCCGCCGGCATAACCCCCCCCCCCCCGCTATACAAGTAAAGCGCCCGATAGAAACAAAGCCCACCCGTTCACTATTTACGGATGTTCCGCAGTGACGTAGATTGTCGCGGTGCTTTTTCCACGACAAGGAGTTCACTGATGTCTCCCCTTTCGTTCCAAGCGGTTGCAGCCGCATTCATTCTGACGGTCCTGCACCAGTTTTCCGCATTGGCCGAAGAGATCCCGCCTCCCGCCGGCATCCGATTGCATCCTGAGCAGTCGCTGCCCGCAGACGCGGATGAGCAGTACGAACTTGGGATGATGTACTGGCTGGGCGAGGCGACGACCCGCGATAACGAACAGGCCTGTCAATGGTTCCTGAAAGCTGCCCGACAGGGGCACGCGGAAGCTCAGTATCGGGTCGGAATTTGTGCCATGAACGGCTGGGGACGCAGCAGGAATCTTGTTGACGGATTCAACTGGTCCCTGAAGGCCGCCGAGCAAGGCCATGCGGATGCCATGAACAACGTGGGCCGCTCCTACACGAATGGATGGGGCGTCAAGCAGGATCTGCAGGAAGGTGTCGAGTGGTATCTTCGGTCGGCTGAGAAGGAGAATCTTCACGCGTTTTATAATCTGGGCATCGCGTATGAACGCGGTCGTGGCGTCGACCGGAATTTCTCGCTCGCCGTTCGGAATTACGAACGAGCCGCCCGGAAAGGGTTGCCTCTCGCCCAAAATCATTTGGGCCATCTCTATGCGGAAGGGCAGATGGTCAAGCAGAACCTGGCGACGGCTGTGGAGTGGTTCCGCCATGCGGCCAGTCAGGGGGACGCACGAGGAGCTGGAAACCTCGGCTCGTGTTACGAAAACGGACGCGGAGTCGAACAGAACTTCACTTACGCGGCATACTGGTATGCTCAGGCAGCCGCGAAGCGAGACATCCCTGCATGCTACCGACTTGGTCGATGCTTCAGCGATGGTCGAGGAGTCGCCGTTGACCTGCGCACAGCGGTGAAATATCTGAAGATTGCGGCTTCCGAAAAGCATCAGGAAGCTCAATTTGCTCTGGCGATGATTTACGAAGAAGGAGGCGAGGGCCTCGATGCCCAGCCTCACGAAGCATTGAGTCTCTACCATGAGATTGCGCCGACCTCGGGACGAGCCTCGTATCGATTGGCGAAATGTTACGAGCAGGGTTTGGGAGTGAAGGCGAATCAGGAACGTGCCCTCGGCCTGCTGAAACAGTCAGCCCGTCAGGAATATCCGCCGGCCTGCCACGCACTGGGGCTGCTTTACCTGCGGGGAGACGGCGTCGAGAAAGATGAGCAGCAGGCCCGAGAGTGGCTGTTGAAAGCGGTCGAACTGGGTGATCAGGGAGCTCAAGCGGAACTCGATCAACTGAATCGTACGGAGCCCTCCCAGAACGCGCCCTGATAACGAGCTCGCGACGGCCCGCGTCTTCAGTGAATCCCCTCTTCTGATATCTGCTCGGTTGTGACTGCGGAGATCTGTTCGTCTTCTTCGGTGATGCGGGTCTTTTTCCAGCCGCCGTGGGCGAACCAGGCGATCGCGACCAGCGCCACGATGATGTTGGTGATCGGAAACGACCACCAGATCCCTGCTTCATTCAAGGGTGTATGCTTCGACAGGATATAGGCGAGCGGAAACTGCAGCATCCATTGGGAAACGAGAGCGATGACCATCGCGATCAGCATGTTGCCGGAGGCCCGAAATGTGGCCACGAGACAGTACTGCAGCCCGGCTCCGCCCCAGGCGAAGCACATCACCCGAATGAACTCGCTGCCTGCCTGAATGACAGCAGGATCGTCCGGAACGAACACGGCGACAATCTGCTCAGAAAAATTGTACGCCAGAATTCCGGCAACGGTCAGAATGCCGAATCCCCAGCAGGCTCCGAGGATCGCGACCTTTTCGGCCCGGTCGAGTTTCCCCGCTCCGATGTTCTGCCCGACTAGAGTCGCGACGGCCATCGACAGTCCCATTGCAGGAATGGAAACGAACTGCATCACATTCACGCCGACGCCGTACGAGGCGAGCGTGACCGTGCCGAAGCTGGCGACAATGAACGACAGCACAACCATTCCCAGACTCCGGGTCGACAGCTCCACGGAGCCGGGCATCCCGAGAAAGAACGCGCGGCGGATATACGGCAGGTCGGGTCGGAAGTCCTTCCACCGCAGTTGAATTCCGTGGCGACCGCCGAAGAAGATGAGCATCCCGATTAGAGCGGCGAGGCCTTGCGTGCTTAACGTGGCCAGGGCAGCTCCTCTCACGCCCTGGGGAGGCAATGGCCCCCAGCCGAAAATGAAGAGCGGATCGAGCACGAAGTTCAGGAGCACCGTTCCAGCAACGATGAACAGTGGAATTCGCGTCTGTCCGACCCCGCGCATCAATGCCTGAAACATGCCATACAGGAACACAAACACGATGCCGACAAAGGAGACCCGCATGAAGCCGAGCGCTCCGTCATACACCTCCGGAGCGACGCCCAGCCAGACGAGCAGATTCGGCGTCAGCAGATAACCGGCCGAACCGAGGATCACGGAGGTGAACGCGACCATGAGCATGGTCTGAGCAGCGACATGATTGACCATGTCCTGCCGCCCAGCTCCCATGTATTGAGCCGTCAGCGTGGCTCCCGCGATGGCCAGTCCCGCTCCCATGGCGATGACAAGAAACGTAACCGGGAAGCCAATTGAAACGGCTGCCACCGCTGCTGCCCCCAGGCGCCCGACCCAGAAGGCGTCGGTCAGTTGATAGCCGGCCTGCAGCATGTTGCCGAGGATGATCGGAATCGACAGCCTCAACAACGCAGCTCCGATCGGCCCTTCCAGCATGAACTTCTGCCGATCGGATTGCATGTCGTGACCGTTGCCCGTCGCTTCAGAAGAAGACCATAAAAAAGACGAGCATCCACAAGGGAATGCTCGTCCTGTTCGTTGTTCGTGGAATTGTCGGTCGCTTAACCGCGATGCTTGCTCAGCAGTTCGGCGATCTGGACCGCGTTCGTGGCGGCTCCCTTGCGGAGGTTGTCACTCACGCACCAGAACGACAGTCCGTTCGGGTTCGAGATATCCTTACGGATGCGGCCGACGAAGACCTCGTCGGAACCGTCGCTGTTGATCGGCATCGGGTACTGGCCGTTCTGCAGATCGTCGACGACGGTGATTCCGGGGAACTTCGAGAAGGCTTCGCGAGCCTGTTCGGGGCTGATCGGCTTTTCGGTTTCGATCGTGATGCTCTCGCTGTGACAGTTCCAGACCGGAATCCGGACGCAGGTCGGATTGACCTGAATGTTGGGGTCGCCGAGGATCTTGCGGGTCTCGTAGACCATCTTCATTTCTTCGCTGGTGTAGCCATCGACCTTGTGGCTGCCGATCTGCGGGATCGCGTTGAAGGCGATCGGATGAGCGAAGACTTTGTACTGGTAGTCATCTCCCTGCAGGCGGGCCTGGCTGCCGTGGATGAGATCCTCGGTGCCGACGAGCCCTGCTCCGCTGGTCGCCTGATAGGTGCTGACGATGACACGGCGAATCGGCGAGATGTCGTACAGCGGCTTCATGGCGAGCACCATCTGCGTGGTCGAGCAGTTCGGGCTGGCGATGATTCCCTTGGCGTTAATGGCGGCTTCCGGATTGATTTCCGGAACGACGAGGGCTACTTCGTCCTTCATTCGCCAGTAGCCGGATTCATCGATCACGGTCGCCCCGGCCTTCACGGCAGCCGGCAGATATTTGGCGGCAACATCGTCGGGCGTGGAAGCGATGACCAGATCGATGCCCTCGAAGGCGTCTTCGGTCAGTTCCTGCAGTGTGTAGGCTTTGTTCTTGAACGTGATTTCGGTGCCGGCGGATCGGGCGCTCGACAGGAAGCGGAATTCCTTCGCTTCGAAGTTGCGTTCCTCGAGCAGTTCCAGAATGATTCGGCCCACGGCCCCCGAGGCACCGACGACTGCAACAGTATTAAACACGTTAATCCTCCGATGGTCGGATCACCGGCTACTGCTGTGGACTCCGACCGGTTTGCGAACGCTTACTTTCGACTGGTTCGCCCTTACGGGCTCTGATTCAACGAGCTGCCCCCGGCTCGAACCGAGCGGTGCGACAGCGACTCTTTCCTGAATCAAATCCTGGCAACATGCCAGCTTTCCGGAATCGTCCCTCGGTCCCGTTCGCAAGAGTTGCTCGAGGGTCGATCTGGAAACACCTTCAGATACGCTCATCCGCACCGCTTTGGCTGCTCGGGAGAAGTTCAAGCGGGGCGAGTCACACCCGGACTGGTGGACTCTGCATCGCACACGTGAACTTTCCGTGAGGGACGAGAGATTCTCCGATATCATCTCCGGACACCGGAAAAAAACTGGTGATCTCTGGCTCGGTGGGACCTCCAACAGGTTGGGATTTGCTCAATTCAGCAAATCCCGGACACGGAATGCTCCGGTTTCCTGAGTCTGAAGGTGGGGTGTATTGTGACAAATTCGCACAGGGGATCAATCGTGAACACTTCGCTCCTCACTGAATTCATCGTTTTGACGGACTTGCGACAACACTCCCCGATGTGACCGTGAGTTGACACTCGCTCAGAACCTCGTACCTTGGGACCGTTCCCATCGGATGCGATTTATGGGCTCCTTTCTGCGAAAGTGAAGTGCACGTCGATGTCAAAGCCGGGTGAAGCCTCCGAAACGTGGTACTCGGGAATCACCCGATATCAATGGTTTGTCCTCTTCATCGCCTCGCTCGGCTGGATCTTCGATGTCTTCGAAGGGCAGATCTTCGTCGCCAGCATGCAGGAGGCCATGCCGTCTCTGGTGCCTGCGGGGACTGACGCCGGAACGGTCAGCTATTACAACTATCTCGCCAACGGAGCCTTCCTGCTCGGCGGCTCGCTCGGCGGAATTCTCTTCGGCATGCTCAGCGATCGCATCGGTCGTAAGAAGACGATGGGGCTGACGATCCTCTTCTATTCGCTCTTCACGTGCCTGTCGGCGTTTGCCCAGGAATGGTGGCACCTCGTGGGACTGCGGTTTCTGGTCGCAATGGGTGTCGGCGGCGAATGGGCCGTGGCCAGCAGCATGGTCGCCGAAGTCTTTCCCCGAAAAGCCCGTGCCCACGTCGGTTCGATCTTTCATGGTTCGAGCGTCTTCGGCACCTTCCTGGCGATTGCCGCTGGCACGTTTCTGATCGGCAACGCCGCTGTCTATGCCTGGGCCACGAGTCCAGACATGGCCTGGATTGCGGAGTACGTGGAGCCGTCCACAATCCCCTGGCGGCTCGGTTTCATGCTTGGCGTCTTGCCTGCGATTCTGATTATCTGGATCCGGATGAGCCTGAAGGAACCGGAGGGCTGGCAGGAAGCCCGCGAACGAGCCCGCACCGCCGATGACCCCAGTCAGCAGATGGGCCGGATTTCCGACCTGTTCAGCCGCAGCTATCTGAAAGTCACTCTGATCGGGGTCACGCTGGCGGCAGCCGCCATGGCGACCTTCTGGGGCGTTCACATTTACGGCAAGAACCTTCTGCTGGCTCAAGCCCGACAGGACGTGCTCGTGCGGGCTCAAGCCGAGACGCCGGGTGCGGAATCGATGTCGGAAGAAGAACTGCTCGCTCCGCATAAGCCGGAACTCAAACGCTGGGAAATGCTGAGCATGCTGCTCAATACGCTTGGCGGTGGAATCGGGCTCGTGGCGTTTGGGCCGATCAGCCAGCGCATCGGCCGTCGGGGAGCGTTTCTGCTCTACTACCTGGGCGGCTTCGCCTGCGGACTGATTCTGTTCGGGGTCCTGTACTATCATGGCTCGCTGCTGATGAACCTGCTGTTTCTGCCAATCTTCGGGTTCATGACCCTCGGCGTGCACGCCGGGTTCGCGGTCTACTTCCCAGAGCTTTACCCGACACGCATGCGAGGCACCGGAACCGGGTTCTGCTTCAACGCCGGCCGTCTGGTCGCCTGCCCCGTGCTGCTCGCGGTCGGACTGATGCAGGACACGTACTCCTGGTTCACGCTCCCGGTCGCCGCCTGTGCGATGAGCACCCTGTTCCTGGTCGGAGCCATCACCTTGATCGTCGCCCCGGAAACCCGCGGCCGCGAACTGCCGGAATAGATCGCTACACCGCGATTCTCATTTCCCGGGTGCGATGCCCACGCTCGCGTGGGCATGCAATGCGTTCTCCAGATCCAGAAGATTCCCCACTGCAATCAAAGCCGCAAAACGAACACTCCGCATTCGGCGGCGAGATGCCGTCACTACGAATTGCTAGAACGGTGAGGGGATCAACAGAAGCGGCTGTTCAAAGAGGACCAGCTTTCCCTGCGCTCCAATGTTCCGCGTGAAAAACAGCAGGAACACATAGAAACCGCAGACGGCGACCGAAACGAGGCTCCAGAGCCATCTCCACAACCGATGCGGTTCCTTCGTTCGCGTGGTCGACCAGTAGTAGACCCAGCCGAGAAAGACTCGAGCGGGATAGATGGCCGCGATGAAGACGATGGTCATCATCCACAACGCATCCTGAGGCGGCGCCACAATCTTGAACAGATAAAGCACCAGACTGAGCGCGTAGCCGACGAGTAGAGCCAGCGTCCACAGAAGTGGAGCCTTGCGAAACAGTGACCGTGCGGTCGAAAGCTGACGATAGGCCGAGAACTTCTCGTCGCGGGCGAACCCCGCCTGCAGTATCGGCGCCCAGCTGCAGACCAGAGCCAGCAGCACTCCGCCGAGCAGCGTCACCAGAATCTGTGGTCCCTGAGGCGCGTTGGCGGAGGCATACAGCCCGGTCGGCAACAGCGTCCACATCAGGACACCCGCTGCTCCAAGGAAACCGAGCATGAAGTTTCGTCGAATTTCCAGATCGCTCACAAAGTCGGCCACCGCTGCTGAGCGAGCTTCGAGGAAGGCTCCTGATCGCCCTTCGCGGTAAAGCATCTTCAGATTTCGCCACGGCCGGAAGAATCGAAATCCCCCCTGCCCGACACTCAGGGCAGCCGTCAGATGCACAAAAGCCGCGATCGCGACCACGGCCGTCAGGATCTGCAGAAAGCGTGTCGAACCAGACGTCGGGTCAATCAACGCCATATCGCTGGCAAATCCGCCGAGATATCGCAGCGGCAGGATAATCACGGCAATGCCGAGCAGCGTTCCTCCCAGCTGGCGGGCTCTACCGAGCAACGGAAACGCCGACCTGAACTTGCCGGTCCGGGCGATGTTCCCTTCCGCCTGAATCAGGTATCCCAGTGCCCAGAGATTCAGAATCGGCACCGCAGCGACGACGGCCAGCAGGATGACCAGCGAGAAGAAACTGAACGCTCCCACGAAAATCGTCTTCGCGAAGCGGCCGATTGCGCGAAACATTCGGACAACCCGAGAAGACTTCCGAAGTCGTTCTGGAACCGTCGGAACCTCGACAGTCGAATCGTCCGCTGAAACCGGCTCGTCGATTGTTTCGTCTGCCATCGTTGCCACGGTCGGGTTTGTCATCGAATCAGCCAGCGTACGGAAATGCGAACAAGAAAAGGGGAGGTCTTCCTGCCTGCGTATTATTACTCAAGCCGATCGCCTTCGGTTTTGCGAAATCGTGAAACCGGAATGGTTTCGGTGAAGGTAAGATTCGTATCCTTTCTCAGAGAATTGCCCTCTCTCCGGCGGAGCGGAGATGTTCAAACGACTGAAAATCTATGGACCGGCCATTGCCCTCGTGATCGCACTGGGAGCGATGATTCGCGCGACGGCGTTCCCGACAGTCGAAGCGAGAATCGCCGAGGATGCGCCGCGGGAGATCGTGATTCCGAATCAATCGGTCATCGATCAGGTGAACGACTGGTACAGGAAGTCCTGGGAGTCTCAGGGCTTTACCCGCGCGAAGTTCGCCAACGACCTGACCGTGCTGAGGCGGCTTTCACTCGCACTTCACGGGACGATTCCTTCGCTCGAAGAGATCCGACGATTTGAAGCTGACCCGCGGCCGCAGCGACTGGCCCTCTGGTGCCGGGAAATGCTGGACGATTCCCGCTATGGCGACTACTTCGCCGAGCGGCTGACCCGCGCGTTCGTGGGCACGCAGCAGCAGCCGTTCCTGGTCTTTCGACGCGACCGTTTCAAGAACTGGATCGCGGAACAGGTGCAGGACAATCGCCCTTACGACGAAATGATTCGAGAGATTATCGCGAAGGAAGGACTGTGGACCGGGGACCCGGCAACGAACTTCGTCACCCATGCGGTGAACGATGGCGACATCGACGAGAACAAACTGGCTGGGAAAACGGTGCGCGCAGTTCTCGGTCAGCGGATCGACTGTGCCCAGTGCCACGATCATCCGTTTGCCGACTGGAAACAGCAGCAGTTCGAACAGCTCGCCGCGTTCTACGGGCAGACCCGCATCTCCCCGTTTGGAATCGCTGATGACCCGAAAGTCGTCTACGAAATTGAGGACACTCAGACGCTCGAGAATCGCGAAGTCAGTCCCGCCGTCCCGTTCAATGCAGAATGGAAACCAGACGGCGGCACCCGACGCGAGCAACTCGCCGCCTGGTGCACGAGTCCCGAGAACCGCCGCTTTGCCCGGGCAGCGGTGAATCGCATCTGGGCTCAGATGTTCGGAAAGGCCTGGTCGGAAGGGGCTCCGTATTATGCCCGCATCGATGACCTGCCCGATCCCGAAAAAGATGCCGAGACCGATCCGATCCCGCTCGACATGCTGGCCGATGCATTCGTGGAGTCGGGCTTCGATGTCGCCGAGATGATCCAGACGATTGCCGCTCTGGATGTGTTTCGCCTGTCATCGGCGACCGATGTTCCCGACGACGAGCTGAAAGAGCATGTCGACCATTGGGCCGTTTTTCCGCTGGTTCGACTGCGTCCGGAACAGATCGTCGGCTCGATGATGCAGGCGACTTCGATCAAGACGCTCGATCAGAATTCACATCTCCTCACGCGAACTCTGCGGCTCATCAATGAGAACGACTTCCTGAAAGAGTACGGCGATCTGGGAGCCGATGAGTTCGAAGAGCGATCGGGAACGGTTCCGCAAGCGCTACTGCGAATGAACGGGCGACTCTTTGGCGATTCGATCAAGCCGAATCCCTTGAACGCGACGCCACGAATTGCGATCGCGGCCAGCTCGCCCGATGTATTGCTCGAGACATGTTTTCTGACCTGTCTCTCGCGTCGTCCGACTGGCGAAGAGGCCCACTACTTTCTCAACGAGTGGATGGAAAACAATTCGCGGAAGCCGGGCGAACGAGCCTACGATCTGTACTGGATTCTGATCAACTCGCCGGAATTCTCCTGGAACCATTGAGCCTCACGGAATCAACCGATGAACCTCTTTTCTGTATCGAATGATCTCTCGAACGGCGGCCTGCGGCGGCGCGAACTGCTCTCACTCTCTGCCGGGCTCGGACTGTCCTTCGTTCTGCCCGGGATGTCGGGGCGAGCCGCGGAGAAACGTGGCCACGAACGTGCGACCTCGTTGATTACCCTGTGGATGCACGGCGGACCGAGCCAGCTGGAAACGTGGGATCCACATCCCGGCACGGTGGTTGGCGGACCAACTCAGGCGATCGACACCACCATTCCGGGTACGCAGATTGCCGCTCATCTGCCGGCGATGGCCGAGCAGCTGCAGCATCTGTCGGTGATTCGTTCGCTGGTCAGCAAGGAAGGCGATCACGAGCGCGGGACGTATTTCGTGAAGACCGGCTATCGGCCCGATCCGACGGTTCTTCATCCGGCCATCGGGGCGTTGATCCCCTACGAGCTCAAGAACTCGTCACTGGAGATCCCGGCGTATGTCTCTCTCGGCGAGGGCCAGTGGCCCGGGCGGGGCGGCTATCTCGGCGATGAGTACGATGCTTTCCGCATCTTCGAACCGGGACAGGGTCTGCACAACATGCGGGCCCGGGTGGGCGATCGTCGGCAGGACAACCGGATCGAAGGTCTGTCGATGCTGTCCAATTCGTTCCGGAAAGGACGCGGGCAACTCGCCGATCGCACGATGCATCAGCGGACCGTCGAGCAGGCCCTGACGATGATGAACTCCGATCAGCTCAAAGCGTTCGAGATTGAAGAGGAACCCGAACCGACTCGCAAACGATACGGCGACACGCGGTTCGGACGGGGCTGCCTCGTCGCGCGACGTCTGATCGAAACAGGTGTCCGTTCAGTCGAAGTTTCCCTGAGCGGATTCGACTCGCACGCCAACAACTTCGAAGCTCATCAGAATCGGGCAGCCGAACTCGACCCGGCCTTCGCCGCTCTCATCGACGATCTCCGGCAGCGCGATCTTTACGATTCGACCATCGTGCTCTGCATTGGCGAATTCGGTCGCACGCCACGCATCAATCCGCTGGATGGTCGGGATCACTGGCCAAACGGGTTCAGTGCCGTCGTCGGCGGAGGCGGTTTGCGCTCGGGCGTGGTGATTGGAGAGACGGATCCGAGCGGCGAGAACAAAGATCCTGCAGACCCCGTTAAGGTTCAGGATCTCTACGCCACGATCCTGAGTCAGCTTTCCATCGATCCCGACAAAGAGTTGATGACGCCGATCGGTCGCCCGCTTTATCTGTGTGAAGGGACACCGTTGCCGCAACTCCTGCGAAGCTAGAGCGGATCGCTCTACCGTATGTCCGCGAATGAGCGTTGATTGGCCTGAAACGCTGTTTCTTTCGCGGACGGAACGGTTACACCTTAAAGTAAACTGCTCTAGAAGCATTCTTACGCAGCGTGGCGGCGGTAATCTTCGGCAAGGCAGACCATCGCTTCGACAAGCAGCTGGTCGGCTCTTTGCAGGATGTGCCGCGAACTGCGGTTTCCCGTTCCGGTCAGCAGCGACTCGACGGCTCGCAGATGCACCGAGAGCAGTTGCCCCGGCGTGTCCAGGGTGGAACGGAACTCGGCAATCGCGACTCTCAACTCCTGTTGACAGCTCCGCATCCCGTCCATGATCACCTTCTTCAACAGTTGATCGTAGCGGGGCTGGAACTGACTCAGTTCCGGGGTATCGGCAGCCGGAATGAGCGTGGAAGCAACCTGTGACGTGTCGACTCGCACGGGATCGGGGTGAACAATCTCCTGCAGAAGCCGGTGCTGCTGCGAGAGGATGAGTTCTGCTTCTTCGCGATCGCGGTCGGTACGAAGCCGCAATTCGTGCTGAGCCGTTCGCAGTTCTTTCTGAAGGGATTGGGTGCGGATTGCCTGCTCGATCAGCACTCCGATCTGGCTTCCAAACCAGCTGTCCGGGTCAATCGACAACATCGCCTGAACCCGACGACAGACGGGGAGCCAGCGTTCAACATCGAGAAGTCCTGAAACAATGATCGCGGGCTGGAGTTGCATCTCCCGCAAGGCATCAAGTCCCCGCTCGACATCTTGCTGCTGCCCCTGCTCCACGGTAATGACGAGGCAGCTCCAGGCTTCGGATCGCAGGAACGAAAACGCTTCGGCAAACGTCGGGACCCACTGTGCCTCGGCCAGTCGCAGACCGCATATGCTCAATTGATGGACAAGGTAATCCCAGTCCGGACAGCTCCCGCCAATGGCAAGCAGGTTAACGGGTACAGGATGCGAATCGGTGACGGGCGTCATGGGAACGAGGGCCAGCGGCGAAGGATGGAGGTAAATGCGGTGGCTTAATCGATTTGCGCAAATGGGTCAATATGACTCCCGGCTCGCGATGTTGCAAAAAAGCAACATCCTGTCATTCCCGGTGAGACGGATACGACCTGACTGTTCGCGCGAAAGTTCGCCGCCTGAACAGGGTTACGGTCTTCAACCTCCCTCGCCCGCGCGTACCTTAATCGTCGACTCGTTGTCCTCCCTCACAGCACCGGCGGAAAAGAATCATGACCATCGCTTCGAATTCGAAGGCGTCCAAAACTCAGATTGCGACGGGACCTTCCCTCGCTCCAGCCGCTCCTGTCGTCTCGATTATCGTTCCCACCTATCACGAAGCCGAGAATCTCCCCGTCCTGGTGCCGCAAGTGGGCGGGGAACTGGAGAAATCGGGCATTAGTTTTGAGATTCTGATCGTCGACGACAACAGCCAGGACGCGACTCCTGACGTCTGCAGCAAACTGGCGGAATCTTTGCCGGTTCGGCTGCTGGTTCGGACGAAAGAGCGTGGTCTGTCGAGTGCCGTGATTCATGGGATGCGGCACGCCACAGGCGATGTCCTGCTCGTCATGGATGCAGACCTGTCGCATCCCCCGGAGAAAGTGCCGGAACTGGTCGCAGCGATTCTTGAAAAACAGGGCGATTTCGTCATTGGCAGCCGATATGTGGTCGGCGGAACGACCGACGACGACTGGAGCCTGTTCCGCTGGATCAATTCGCAGGTCGCAACCTGGCTTTCGCGGGGACTCACCAGCGCCAGGGATCCGATGGCCGGGTTCTTCGCCCTCAGACGTTCGACATTTGAAAGCGCGGAAGCGCTCAATCCGATCGGTTACAAGATCGGACTCGAGCTGATGGTGAAATGTGGCTGCCGTGATGTCTGCGAGGTGCCGATCCACTTTCGCGATCGACTCCATGGCGAAAGTAAGCTCTCGCTCAAGGAACAACTCAATTACCTCCGCCATCTGGGTCGGCTCTACAAGTTTCAACTCGGCAAATGGTTCACGCCGCTCGCCTTCGCCGTTGTCGGTGCTTCGGGGGTGATCGTCGACCTGTTACTGCTCACGCTGCTGATGCTGTGGGTTCAATTCCCCATGGCACGAGCGGGAGCAATTGCCGGGGCGATGACGTGGAACTTCGCCGGAAACCGCTGGCTCACATTCTCCGACCGCCGCGGTGAAACGGCCTGGAAACAGTATCTCAAGTTCTGCCTGTCGTGCTCGGTCGGTGCCCTGATTTCCTGGGGTGTTTCAACCGCACTTTGGCATTACGCCGCTTCAATCATTCAATCGCCGATGGTGGCGGCAATAGCTGGAATCCTGAGTGGCTTCACGCTGAACTACCTGCTCAGCAATCACTTCGCCTTCCGGAAGGACGAGGCTCTCGCAGAATCCACCAGAGTTGATTCCGCTGCGAACTCGGACGCTGTTCCGGCTGTTGCCCGATCCAAAGTCGCGACGACCATCGGCACCGTGACTGTGCTGGTCATGGCCTGTGCTCTCTCCGGCTGGAGCCTGAATCGTGAGCAGATTGACGGGCTCGATCAGGCTCATAACGTAATGACGAGCATCTTCTTTTACGACATGGCTCGCGATCTGCCGTCGAATCCGATTGGTTACACCTTCGAGTATCAGCGGCAGTACCCTGCTCTGGGACTGACATTCTGGCCGCCGCTGTTCCATGCGACAGCAGGGACCGTCATGCTGGCCACCGGCCCCGATCTGCTGGCCGTCCGGCTGACGATGGTCCTGTTCACCACCCTGTTTGCCGTTGCGATGTTCTACGCCGTCCGCCGGGGAAGCTCAGTACTCTCCGCCGTGCTCGCGGTGGGACTCGCGCTCTCAACAGCCGTGATGTTCGACCTGACGAATACGACCATGCTCGAAGTCCCGTCGATGGCGATGTCATTTCTGGCCCTTTGGCTTTATCGGCATGTCACCACGCAGGGCGAATGGACACACTGGTCTCAGGCCGTGCTGGCGGGAGCCCTCTGTGCAGCCATCGCTTACACCAAGCAGCCAGCTGTGTTCGTGCTGGCGGCTATGGGAATCGACCTGCTGATCAGCCATCGTCATCTGCTTAAAGATCGGCGGACATGGCTGGCAGCCGCGACGACGGCCGTGCTCATGCTGCCGCTGGCGGCCTTCACGCTGAAATACGGACGGGTCAACATCGCCCAGTCGATCGGCAACCAGGGCAACATCTATGTTGATCATCACCGGGTCGCCGATCGCTGGAGTCCTGAAGGTTGGACCTACTATCTGGAGTTGATCCCGACCCAATTCGCGATTCCTGTTCTCTGTTGTGCAGCGGCTGGTTTTCTGGTCGTGCTCAGCAGTCGTAATCGCATGAAGGAACACGGACTCTGGCTCTGGTGCCTTATCTGCTGGTATCTGATGTTCTCGTATTTCGACAACAAGCAAGTTCGCTTCGTCGCTTATGCGACCCCGTTCCTGGCCATTCTGGCCACGACCTTTGCGAGCTGGCTGGCAACGAATGTTCGGCCTGTCGGAATCGCGGCGATGCTGGTTCTAGCCGGCCTGGGAATCAACTCGGCTCGACTGAACGCGATGAATGCCCCGCGTGGCTATGACGGAATTAGACCGCTGCTCGTCACATGCCTGGAAGAAAACGAACCGGGAAACCTCGGCTGCTTCGGGGAAGATCATCATCTCTTCACCGCCCAGCTGCGGCTGCTCGATCCCGAGCGGCAGCGGTTCAACGTTCGCGGCGACGATGCTCTTCGAGAGACGGAACTGTCCCTTGTCGACGCTCTTCACGATTTCCAGATTCGCTGGCTCATTGTCCAACCGGAGAACGAAGCGGGACAAATCGCGCTGGCACAGATTCGCGAGCAGCCGGAGTTGTTCACATCGCTTTCTGAAATCCAAGAGATGGACAACGGCAAGAAATCGTTCGCGGTGCAGGTCTTCCGCTTTGACGGCGACTTGGCCGCCGAGATGAAGCCTGTTGTTCTCAAAAGCCAGATGCAGGGCATCGCTGCGAACTGACCTGCACGGTGTCCTCTAGGGCATCGGCGCGAAGAGCGGGCCGTTTTCGGGTGTTCCCTCGAATGTCCGTGGCGGGACATTACTGTCGGGAACGGGTGTTAATGGACTCGATGGGGGCGTGAGCGGCTGCACGGGCGTCACCGGGGATTGCGGCGGGACGTCGCAATCGGCGAGAACGAACCCGGCAATCAGCCAGCCATTGCCCGCATTCATTTCGGCGGCGTGAAACGCTTTGCCGGGAAACTTATCCTGTGGCAGCGGTATCGTGCGTGGCAGATGCATCGGCTGCAACTGAGCCTTGAGCTGGGAGGCGATGGCACTTTGAGTCAACCCGGGTGACTGTGGGTTTCCCTCCTTGTCTTCTTCGAAGACATCGACCGCCGTCGTTCGCAAAACAATATGCCCGTCGTCGAGAGTGGCGGTAATCTTCAAATGGATCTGCTGAATCTCCGTGCCCGGGAGATTGCCAGCCTGAAAGGTCCCGCGCAGCTGTAAAGAGAGATGATCCTCCTCGAACAGCGCGACCAGGGGAGCCGTATCGGCAAAATGAAAATCAATAGGCACTGGAAACTGCTGCTGATTCGAAACGTCTTCATCGGTGTAAGAACTGAGGAACCGGTCGACTATCGATTTCAGGTTGTTCAATGAGACCACGCGACCGCCCAGCGAACGCTTCGCGGCGATCGTTGCGAACAGACTTTCGTGCAGATGGACTTCCAGATCGTTGCCGGAGGTCGGAACGGCAGGAACGATATTCGGATCGACCGATTGCGACAGATCCGGCAACGGCTGAGCGACCGTGAACGGAACTGTCTTTTCAGTAAACCGATAGTCCCAGAACAGACGATCGGCCGAAGAGAAAGCAGATTTTTGCTGCGGCGCGACGTTCCACTCTTCGAGCCGAGCCCAGAGATCGTTCCGAAGAGAGCGATCTACCTGAGAAAGCTGGCTGTCGAATTCGCTGTCGAGTTTGGGCTGAAGTTTCTCGAGCAGCCGCTGACCGGCGATCATATTGGATTGTGGCGTCCGCGCAACCGCCGCGTTATAGGCGATGCGATCGGCCAACCGACCAAAAATCGGCATTCTCCCCTGGGGGGTGCGGGCATTCATGACTCGCTGATTCGGCAGCACCTGAATCACGGCTTTTTGAGTCAGGATCTTTTCACCGTCAAGCAGAACCGGCTTGGTCGCGGTGAAGATGGTATTCCCCTGCTGCAGAACTTCGGCCTGCGGCGTGCGGGCGGTGATGGTCGACTCGACGTGTCCGTTGATAATGAACAGGAACTTTGCCCCTTCCTGGCTGGGCTGGCAGTCGATATCGACCTGAGTCTGAGTCGTCTGAAGACCATCGATCACAGCTCCCGGAACCACCTCCTGAACCGGAGAACTATTGACATCCTGACGGGCCAGCAGCGTTTTCAGAGCCTGTTCAGAGAACTCAAGATGGACTTCTCCCTGATAGGCCGCCCGATAATCAACGGCAGGCTGAGCCGCGGGAGGGACAAAGCCGGGCGGCGATTGCCCCGGAATCAGACCTCCCTGCATCGGCATTCCCTGGACTTGCGCGCCTGGGGGAACGATCGGCGGATAAGCCGGCTGTGGTCGAGGGACAGGACGCTGAGCCTGAAGGCGAATCGGTGCGACCAGCGTGAGTACCACGAACAGGAGCGACGGGACGGCCAGGCGGCGTAAGAGTCTGAAGTTCGGGGGGCACACGATCATATTCCTTCCGGTCGGTGCACGACGCGTAATGAGCAGTTTTACAGTGCCGACGTTCCTGTCGACGCTTTCCGAAGGCCGAGACTGCTATCTGTCTCGGCTGTGACAGGTCGTTCCCTCAATTTTTAGTAACTGTTCCTGATGAAAGGCTTGTACAAATCGCGGGACGTCTCTATCCTCTCGGTTTCTTCTGCGGGACGTAAGTTTAGCTCCGCTGCCAATTGCGTCGAGCCCAATTTCTCCTGCGAAGCCGGTGATATTGTCCCCAGCGATTGCCGGAACGGAGTGACCAGCAGGTCGTGCAACAACGGGGAGACTCCCTGTTGATCGCCGGGTAGACGAACAGATTCCATAGCCGATTTTTATCACACAAAGTCGAACAGCAATGTCAGATGATCCCAAATTGACGGCTCAGCGTCGCGAAGCGCTGGGCAGTAGTGCGACCAAGAAGCTGCGTCGCGAAGGTCTGGTTCCAGGCAATATCTACGGTCACAAGGAAGAAACGATCGCGTTTGCTGTCTCTTCTGAAACCTTGAGTCCGATCATTGCTTCTGGCCACAAAGTGGTGGACTTCGATCTGGATGGCAAAGAAGAAAAAGCCATCATCCAGGACGTTCAGTGGGACACGTTCTCGCAGTACGTTCAGCACTTCGATCTGCTGCGTGTCGACGCTAATGAACGCGTCAGCACCGATGTCGAGATCGTTGTCCGCGGGATCGCCCCGGGCGTTCTCGCCGGCGGAATCCTCGAACAGACCCATCACTACCTTCCGATCGAATGCCCTGTCATTCGTCTGCCGGAACAGATCGTCATCCGCGTGACGGACCTCAAACTGGGTCAGGCCGTGCACGTCAGCGATCTGGAACTTCCCAAAGACTGCACCACTTCTCTTCCCCCGGAAGAAGTCGTTGTGCACATCGTCGAACCGCGAAAAGCCCCGGTCCTCGACGACGAAGCCGAAGCCAGCGCCTCGGCAGAACCGGAAGTGGTCGGTGCCGACAAGGAAGCCGACGAAGAGTAATTGTCGCCTTTCTTCATTATTTCGAAGATGGCTCGACCGGCAGCGTGATCTGATCGACGTCGCCGCAGGAATTCCTCACCGGAACTCCCTTGCGGCGATTCGACTTTACCGGCGAGCGTTCAGAACCTCCGAGCATCGGTTATGAAAGCGGTTGTTGGCCTGGGAAATCCCGGTCGTCGGTATCAGGGAACGCGACACAATATCGGGTTTCTGGTCTTGGACGAACTGGCCCGACGTCACGCCGCGAGCCCGTCGTCTTTACGACACGACTCGGAGATCAAAGAGATTTTCGTGGGAGGCGAGAAGATCCTTCTGGCCGCCCCGCAGACATATATGAATCTGAGCGGATCGGCCGTGGCCAGTCTGGTGAACTTTCACAAGTTGCCGCTGGAAGACCTGCTGGTCATCTCAGACGACCTGAATCTGCCGGCCGGTCAGCTCCGCCTGAGGGCCTCGGGCTCGAGTGGCGGGCAGAAAGGCCTGAAGGATATCGCCCTGAGACTGGGGACAGAGGAGTTCGCTCGACTGCGGTTCGGCATCGGGCGTCCGAACGGTCCGATGGACATTTCGGCCTATGTTCTGCAGAAATTCAGTGACGATGAAGAGGACACCATCCAGGAAGCGATTCAGCGAGCGGCGGACGGTGTTGAACTTTGGATTCAATCGGGAACGGTTGAAGCCATGAACCGTGTTAATCAGAAAACGTAAGGACTGGCGTTAAGATTCTCCGAAGGCCGAAGATTGATTCTGTGGGGAATTTCGCTAATCTAACGTTTTGCAACGCCGCACACGGATAGAGATTTGATCAGGGCCGGCGGGGTCACCCGATCCGACCGGCTCGATTGTGAATAAGGTCCCGCACGGGATCCGGATAATCCCCGCAGGGGACGGCAAATTCAGTCCCTCAGGGGACGCGGACAAGTGGAGTCCCTGAGGGGACACGGAAACGATTGGGGAGAGACACGTTGGCACTGCGCAGTTATGAAATCATGTTTCTGCTGGACAGCGGAAAATACGCAACGGATCCGGATGGCGTAACTGCCGAGATTCACGGCATGCTCGAGAAGATCGGTGCAGAGATCGTGACGGCTCGCCCCTGGATGGACGGCAAGCTGGCCTATCCGATCGAAGGTCACCGCAAGGGTCTGCACTACCTGACCTACGTGAAAGCCGACTCCAACGAAGTGCCGAAGCTGCAGCGGATGTGCCGCCTGAGCAACGTCGTACTTCGTTACATGTGCATCGTGCCGCCAGAACAGCTCTTCGAGCCGATGTCGGCAGCTCTGCTCGATGAACACGCCAGCCATGGCCATTCCGACGAGGAAGAAGGCGATAGCGAAGACGGCGAAAAGAGCGAAGAAAACAAAACCGAAGAAGCCGCAAACGCCTGAGCTGTCACTGTTGCTCGTTGATAGCCGGAACTGAACGTCGAACAGACGTGCTGCCCCCGGGCAAGAACGTGATTCACGGGCAACGTACGGAGAACCAGGAGCTCAACCATGGCCAGTTTTAACCGGGTCATTCTAGTCGGAAACCTCACTCGCGACCCCCAGGTGCGTTACACCACCGGCGGAACGGCCGTGAGCGAGATCGGTCTGGCAGTGAACCGCCAGTGGTACGACAAACAGTCGAATCAGAAACGGGAAGAAACCACCTTCGTCGATGTCACCCTCTGGGGACGTCAGGCGGAAGTGGCCGGCGAATACCTTTCCAAAGGCCGCCCGGTCCTGATCGAAGGCCGACTGCAACTCGACCAGTGGGAAGACAAGCAATCGGGCGAGAAACGGAGCAAACTGCGAGTCGTCGGCGAGACGATGCAGCTGCTCGGCGGACGTGGTGAAGGTGGCGGGGGCGGTGGCCAGGGTGGCGGTCGCTCCGGAGGCTCCCAGCGATCCCAGGGCGGTGGTGGCGGAGGCGGAGGCTATGCTTCCCGCGACGACGACATGCCCCCTTCTCCGGTCGATTCCTTCTACGACAGTGGCCCGGAAGACGACGTCCCGTTCTAAAGAACGACTGAAAACGCCGGCCGGAACCAGAGAAACAACAATTTCCGCTGCGTGTTTGCCGATTTCAGGGAAGAACTCCGGAAGACGCGACCAGGCAGATCTATCGATACTTTTACAATCCAGACGTTCAAGGTGTGATTATGCGTCAAGTCAAACGTAGACCAGTTTATTCGCCTCGCACCCGGGGTGCGGTCGAGTTGCTGCTGGCAGAAAACGTTCCCTCTCTGGGCGAGCAGGGCGAAATCGTTCGCGTGAAGCCGGGATATGCCCGTAACTATCTGCTGCCGCACGGACTGGCCACGATCGCCACCGAAGAGAACAAAAAGGCTGTCGAAGAGCACCGTGCCCGCCTCGAAGAGGTTGAAAAGCAGCGCAAGTCGGGTGCCCGCAAGCTGGCCGACTCCGTGTCGAAGTACTCGGTCACGCTCGAAGCCAACGCCAACGAAGAAGGCCACCTGTACGGCTCCATTCTGGCTGCGGACATCAGCAAGGCTCTGGTGACTGCAGGTTACCAGGTCGAACCGGAACACATCCGCCTGGATGGTCCCCTCAAAGAACTGGGGATGTACACGGTCAAATTGCAGCTGCATCCGGATGTCACTTCGGACGTCAAAGTCTGGGTGGTGCCCGTCAGCACCAGAAAGTAAGCCACGACTGTCAGCCGTGAACCGTTTTCTCAACGGGGCCGGCTCAGTCGCAGAGACTCCGGGGTGTCGACTCTCACGGGAATCGACATCCCTTTTTTACGCCCTCAGCAAACACGGACTCTGTTTTCTCCCCGGAGGAAACGGATTGCTGAGTTCGCCAGTCGCCGACTCGACTTGCAGGAGTGTCCATGTCGACCGACACAAAATCGAATGCGATGCAGAGCCTGACCAGCATGCGTCCCCCAAGCAATGTGGACGCGGAGAACAGTGTTCTCGGCTGCCTGATGCTGGTTAACGATACCGTCGATCAGGTCCTCGGCATTCTGCATGTCGACCAGTTCTACGACGATCAGAACCGCCGCATCTTCGCGACCATCACCGAGATGTACGAGCGGGGCGACCGCGGCATCGATGCGGTCACGCTCGCCAACGAGCTGAGCAAACGCGGGGCTCTCGATGCCGCTGGGGGCGTTGCCAAGCTGCTCGAGATCATGGAGACGGTTCCTCACGCCGCCCATGCCGAATACTACGCCAAGATCGTTCGGGAGAAATGGCTGCAGCGGCAGCTGATTTACACCTGCAACGAGATCCTCAAGGAAGCTCATCACTCGCCGGACGATATCAACGATATCCTCTCGCGGTCTGAGCAGAAGATCTTCCAGATCGCCGAGCAGCAGGAATCGCTGAGCCGGATCGACATGCGGTCGATCCTGATGGAAACCTGGGACCGCATCAACAGCCGCCGCGATCAGGAAGGCACCGTCAGTGGTCTTCACTCAGGCTTCCTCGGTCTGAACGAGCTGACCAGCGGTTATCAGCCGTCTGAACTCATCATTCTGGCCGCCCGTCCTTCGATGGGAAAAACGGCGTTCGTCTGTAACTCGACGCTTGCGGTGTCCGGGATCGCCAAAAGCGGCGTGCTGCTCTTCTCTCTCGAACAGTCGAAAGCAGAACTGGCGGAACGTCTGCTCTGTATTCACGCCCGCGTCGACGGTCATAAGGTTCGTCAGGGGAATCTCGATGAAATGGATCACCACGCTCTGCTGGAAGCATCCACCGAACTGAGCCAGTTCCCGATCTACATCGACGATGCTCCGGGCCGCACAATGTCGCAGATCGCGGCTGTTTCGCGACGAATGAAGCGCCAGCACGATATCGGCATCGTGATCATCGACTACCTGCAGCTGATTGAAGCCGAGGACAAGAATCAGCCTCGCGAACAGCAGATCTCATCGATCACACGCCGCCTGAAGTTCCTTGCGAAAGACCTCGATATTCCGGTCATCGCCCTGGCCCAGTTGAACCGAGGTGTGGAACAGCGCGAAGACAAACGTCCGCGACTGGCCGACCTGCGAGAATCCGGAGCCATCGAACAGGATGCCGACGTCGTAATGTTCCTCCACCGTCCGGAAGCCTACGATCCGGAAGACCGTCCGGGCGAAGCGTTCGTCATCGTGGCCAAGAACCGAAGTGGTCCAATTGGCGATGCCCACCTGACCTGGATTAAACAGCAGCTGCGGTTCGCGGACTACAGTCCGCTGTCGCAGCCGGAAGGTGGCTGGGTCGATGACGGCTTCTAAGCAACCGCCGGAGACTTCCCAGGTAAACGACCGCTTCGGCAGCCTGAGTGAACGAGCTGCGATCGTAACCGGATCGTCCTCTGGCATCGGTCGGGAGATCGCGCTGGAACTCGCTCGCGGCGGAGCCAGCGTCGCTGTGCACTACAACAGGAATCGCACCGGAGCCGAAGAAACCGCACAACAGATCCGCGATCTCGGACGAACCGCGGTCCTGCTGCAGGCCGATCTTGCGGATGAACGTGCTACCGAACAGCTTGTCGAAGATGCCTTCACCGCGTTTCCCCACCTCGATATCTGGGTGAATAACGCCGGCGTCGACCTGTTAACCGGCGAAGCCCGGAACTGGTCTTATGAAACAAAGCTGCAGCGACTTTTCGAGATCGATGTCCGCGGCACCGTCCTGCTGTCACGAGCAGCCGGGAGACGGTTTGCCGAAGCGAAACGCGGAACCATCATCACAATCGGCTGGGATCAGGCTGAGCGCGGTATGGAGGGCGACAGTGGTGAACTGTTCGCCACGGCCAAGAACGCAATCATGGGGTTCACACGCTCGCTGGCCCTCTCGCTGGCACCGGATGTCCGCGTGAACTGCATCGCTCCGGGCTGGATTCGGACCGCATGGGGTGAAACCGCCGGCAACGTCTGGCAGGAACGGGTCCTTCGAGAAACGCCCCTTAACCGCTGGGGGACGCCGGAGGATATCGCAAACTGTGTCCGCTTCCTGGTGTCTGATCAAGCCAGCTATCTGACCGGCCAGGTCTTCTATGTGAACGGCGGAGCCGAGCGCTAGAGGCGTAAAAAAAGCCCGGCTGATGAGAGCCGAGCCTGGTTTTCAGTCGCGAAGCATTCGTTACGGCAGGACGCGCTTCTCGAGAATCCGCTGATGCATTTCGTAGCGCTTCTGCAGACGCTCAATCGAGTACATGCGGATCAGGCGTCCCTTGTAAAGCAGGCGATTCTGTTCATCGCGGGTAATTTCATCGCCAACTTCCCGCATTGCCATTCCGGCATAGAGCTGAGCGAAGGTAATGGGGTCGACACCGTTCCCCTGCTCCAGATCTTCAATGGCATCTCCGCCACCGGTGAGGATCAGGAAGGGGTTCATCGGCACGGCTGCCGGATTGTAGCGTCCTTCGAGTCGCAGCGTCTCCATGGCCTGTGTCAGCGCTTCGGAAGCCATCTGAATCTGCTGAACAGTTTCGTTGGCCAGCGGAACGGCCTGATTCTGTTCGTCTTCATTCGCAGACGGAGGCTGAGCAGAGGTGTGTGCCGGCTGCAGGACGTCCGAGGTGCCCAGAAAATACCCGACTCCGACCAGCGCCAGGGAACAGACGAGCCGCTGAACCATTGCTTGAGACATCACGCGCATCACCAGACACCTTAACTCAGAAGTTGCAAAGCAGACTGCATAGAAAGTTCATGCACCGTGCACATATCGTGACGTGCGGACCGACTGCTTGCAACCCGAACCTGAGGGCCCGAGGCGGGTTATTCGAGTCTTCGGAACTCCTGCCGTTACAGGCAGATCCGTTCCATATAGTCGATCAGACGCTGCACGGCACCCGGAACCTCCCGAGTCTGCCCGGCTTTGCAGATCGCTTCGAGTCGATGAGCGACTTCCGTGAGACCGGGGTAGCCATAGCCGCCCGCTGCCCCTTTCAGCTGATGGGCAATGCCTTTGAGCATGGCGACATCCCCCTCTTCGAGGTTCGCCAGCAGTTGCATTCGACGTTCCGGCAGAGCGCTCACGAAGTATTCGAGCAGCTCCTGGAAGTCTTCATCCGCTGCATACAACGAGCGGACGGGCGTGGTTTCCGGCGTGGCGGAATCGGCGATCTTCGACGTTACTTGAGAATCAGTCAGCATTTGTGAGTTCCCCTCAACTCAGACAATGCATGGCGCCAGACAGGCTGACGAACCGGATGGAGGCGAGGCCTCGGACTCGGTCATGGTTCTACACAGGACCAGTCAGCCCTGCACGCTTCCTCAAACATAGGCCGAGATTGGTGCGTCGGAGGGCCGCATGCGGAAAACGCTTCAAAAGAAATACGGAAATCATGCCCGAGGCTTCAATTGGCGGAATCTCCCGTTCCCCAGGCGGCGTAATCGGCAGCATCCGATCTTGACCTTCGGCGTCCACTTCTCCTATTACTCCGCCACAATACTGATCGCCGAATTCTCATTAACTTCGTCTCCATGCGACTCTTACAGCGATACATCACGCTCGAGCTGCTCCGCGTCTTCGTTATGGTCCTGATGGCCATTTCGATTTTGCTGGTGTTCGTTGGCGTCTTTCAGCAGGCGACCGACAACGGGCTGGGGCCGATGGAAGTGCTGCAGATCCTTCCGTACGTGATCTACAGCCTCCTGCCAATTACGATCCCGGCAACAATGCTGCTGACCGTGACCGTGGTTTACGGCCGGATGTCGGGGGATCAGGAGCTGATTGCGGCTCGAGCGGCGGGAATCAATCTGCTTTCCCTGCTCTGGCCTTCCCTGTTGATGGGGGCCTGCCTGAGCGTCGGCTCACTGGTGTTGACCGATCAGGTCATCCCCTGGTCGATCGACAAGATTCAGGAAACCGTGCTTCTGAAGATGGAGAAGATTTTTCTCGATCAGCTCCGCAGCGACCACCAGTTTATCGATGCCAATGGCGGACTTGTCATCACCGTGATGGACATCGATGACAAGACGCTGGTCAAACCGACCATTCGCTACACGACCAAGAACGGAAGGACGTTCACGATTCAGGCCGATTCGGCCAACATCCATTTCAACCTTCAGGAGCGACTCGCCAAAATTCGCGTCGTCGGCGGCTACATCCATATGTCCGATGGTCGCGGTGCCTGGATTCGCGAAGAAGAGTATCCGTTCCCGCTCCCGATGATCGACAAGCAGCGAAAAGCCCGCCATATGGCGGCTCAGGATATCACCACCGAACTGGCTGAGCTGAAGGAAATCGAAGAATACCGAACCTCGGAGCGGGCGATTTCAGCTGCCATGAGCCTGACGACCGGTCGCTTCGAAGAGTTCACGATGCAGGACTTCATCGACCTTATTCAAGGTGAAATGGTCGACACGCAGCGGCGACATAAATTGACCGCTGAGTACCACGGTCGCTTCGCGATGGCCGGAAGTTGCTTTTTCTTCGTTCTCGTCGGCAGCCCGTTTTCCATCATTCAGGCCAAAAAGCAGTTCCTCACCACGTTCTTCATCGTGTTCATGCCGATCGTGTTCATCTATTACCCGATCGTCATGCTCTCCATGAACCAGGCCAAGAACGGCACCCTGGATGCCGCATGGGTGATGTGGGTCGCCAACGCCGTCACTGCTGTCGTGGGCCTCTACCTGCTGCGGAAAGTGATGCAGAACTAGAGCCAATCTAAAGCTTCGCTGCGGGTGTTTGCCGGAGCAAATTCCAGTCCTGCAACTGCAACCACTCCCACCCGCTCGACTGCAGTGGACTACGTGTCCCGGCAGAGCACGACGACCGATCGATCGCGAACCTCGTAGGTCGATTTCTCCAGAATCTGCCAGCCGGCCGGCTCCGAGATATCGTGGGGCGATTCGAGAGCGGTGTCGATGATCCGCTTCCAGGTGATCGCCGAGCCTTCCATGATCTTGAAATCGATCGGATTCGGCGAGCCGTTGATCATCACGTAAAGATCGCGGCAATCGTGCTGGCTGCCAATCAGACTGAAGGCCAGGACCTGTGAATCGCCACTCAAATCGCAATGTCCATCCGGGCCGTACCAGCTGACTTCATTCCGCCAGAATCGGGAACGGCAGATTGAATTGAAGGACTTGCGAAACTCGATAATCAGCTTGGTAAACCGGTAGATGTCTTCGAACTTCTCTTTGCGGGACCAGTCGAGCCAGCTCGTTTCATTGTCCTGGTTGTAGGCGTTGTTGTTTCCGTTCTGAGTCTGCATGAACTCGTCGCCCATGCGAATCATCGGCGAGCCGTTCGAAATCATCAGTAGTGTGAGGAAGTTTTTCACCTGCCGCTTTCGCATGTGCATGACTTCGACGGGGACTTTCTCCTCGCCTTCATGGCCACAGTTCCATTTGAACTCGTGGGAACCATCGCGGTTCTCTTCTCCGTTGTCCCAGTTGTATTTCCCTTCGTACGTGACCAGATCGTTGAGTGTTGACCCATCATGCGATGAGATGTAATTCACCGATTGCCAGGGGCGGCAGGAATGCTGGATATCATCGGGGAACAGGTCAGCGCTCCCGTAGATGCGGGTCATCAGCTCCGGAATCATGCCCGGCTGACCGGCAACGAACTGCTGCAGGGCATCCCGATAGCGACCGTTCCACTGCATCCACAGCCATCCCGGGAATGAGTAGCCCAATTGATAGGTGCCGGCTGCGTCCCACGGTTCAGCAATCAGTCGAACATTGAGAAAGTCCTCGGCCGTGACGATCTGCGAAAAGATCGGCGGACGGTCCATCGAGATCGAACCATCGCTGCGTCGTGCAAAGATCGAGGCGAGGTCGAATCGGAACCCATCGACGTGCATTTCATCACGCCAGTACTTCAAGCTGTCGACGATGAGCTTCTTGACCGCGAGCCGATTCGCATCGAGCGTGTTCCCACAACCGGAGAAGTTCGCGAAATCGGACTCCCCGTTCTCGCCGGGTGTCGCCATGTAGTACATGGCATTGCCGATGCCCTTGAAGCTGTAGTTCGGACCGCGATCGTCACCTTCGCAGGTATGGTTGTACACAACGTCGAGAATGACCTCGATTCCGGCTTTGTGCAGCTCGCGAACCATTGTGCGGAATTCATCGCGCACGTCGCGACTCTCGTGGTTCATCGCGTATTCGTGATGCGGCGAGAAGAAATTGAGCGGCATGTAGCCCCAGTAGTTCCCTTCAGCCGGGTCGTACTGAAACACAGGCATCAGTTCGACTGCTGTCACGCCCAGGTCTCGCAGATGGGGAATCTTATCGACAATTCCCGCATAAGTGCCCCGTCGAACTTCAGGAACACCGGAGTTCGGGTTCTGCGTGAAACCGCGAACATGCATTTCATAGATGACCAGATCGGAATCGTGGCGGATGTACTGATCGTCGCCCCAGTCGAAGGCATGATCGGTGTCGATCACGCCGAGCGGAGCCCGACCGATATTCGGTCCCGGCTTCTTGGCCAGTTCGCGATCGAATTCCGGGGGAAAATGAACGGCCTTGGCATACGGATCGAGCAGGAGCTTGTCGAAGTCGAAGCGATGAAACCCGGGCTCATTGCGCTGGGGTCCATCGACCCGATAGCCATAGTAAAACGCTTTGGGAGCGCGAGCTTTGGGAATGCGACCATGCCAGACCGGACCGGACTTGTTCGCGAAATGATCGAACTCGTAGACAAGTTCGGGATTGTGGTAGTCGTCCTGGGAAAAGAGCATCAGGATGACCCGAGAGGCTTTCTCCGCGTACAGGACGAAGTTCCAGGCCTGTTGCTTTTCGATCCAGCTGACTCCGGGTGGATCGTGCCAGCCCTCCGTCTGATGCCAGTTAATCATTACGTCTCACTTCGCTTCCGTGGCTGCGTTCTCTGAACCGTCAGCATGCACCATAGATGACTTGCGACCAGTGCACCAGTTCGCAATGATGGATCAACGGTCAGCCATATGAAATCGGCCGTCGGTCCCGGATGATTCACCGTCCCGCTTCCCTGTTCCACGGATATCGGAATATGCGACTTCTCGGCTTCACTCTGACACTGCTTCTCCTGACGCCCTTCTCCTCTTTGCTGGCTGCCGATCAGCCGAATATCGTGTGGATTACGAGCGAAGACAACGGCATCGAGCTCGGCTGCTATGGCGATGACTACGCCACGACGCCGAATATCGACGCTTTGGCTAAGATGGGAATGCGATACTCCACCTGCTGGTCCAATGCTCCGGTTTGTGCCCCCGCTCGGACAACAATCATCTCCGGCATGTATCCGCCCAGCATGGGGGCTCAGCACATGCGGTCGCATCTGAACATGCCGAAGGCCCTCAAGATGTTCCCGCAATATCTGCGGGAAGCGGGCTATTACTGCACCAACAACAGCAAGGAAGACTACAACCTCGAGAAGCCGGGAGAGGTGTGGGACGAAAGCAGCCGGAATGCGCACTGGAAGAAGCGCGATGGCGACCAGCCTTTCTTCGCCGTGTTCAATCACACAATCAGTCACGAAAGCCAGCTGCGCAAACGTCCTCACACGGCCATTCACGATCCCGCTGGCGTCACTGTTCCGAAGTACCATCCCGACACCCCGGAAGTGCGTCAGGACTGGGCCCAGTATTATGACAAGCTGACCGAGATGGACGAGAAGGTCGGTAACAACATCAGGGAACTCAAAGACGCCAATCTGCTCGAAGACACGATCATCTTCTACTACGGCGATCATGGTTCCGGAATGCCGCGACACAAACGCTGGCCGTACGACAGCGGCCTGCATGTCCCGATGATCGTTTACTTCCCGAAGAAGTACGAACACCTCGCACCGGAGGGCTATTCGGCCAACGGCGTTTCCGAGCGGCTTGTCAGCTTTGTTGACCTGGCTCCGACCGTGCTCAGCATCTGTGGCATCGAGCCCCCGAAAATGCTGCAGGGTTCGGCCTTCGCCGGAAAATTCGCTACGGAATACCCCGATTTCATTTTCGGATTCCGCGGTCGCATGGACGAGCGGATCGACCTCGTTCGCAGCGTGCGGAATGAGCGTTTCGTCTATCTTCGCCAGTTCCAGCCGCATCGTCCGTACGGACAGTTCGTCCATTACATGTTCCAGACGCCGACGACCCGCGTCTGGTATCAAATGCACCTGGACGGGAAACTGACGCCGGAACAGGATCACTTCTGGAAAACGAAGCCGGTGGAAGAGCTCTATGATGTCCAGAACGATCCGGACGAAGTCGTCAATCTGGCGGACGATCCGGAATATCGAGACACACTGAAAAAGATGAGAAACGCACTCTTCAGCCACATGAACACGACACAGGATCTGGGCATCATTCCGGAAGCCGAACTGCACGCCCGGGTGCCGGAAGGATCTCCGTATGATGCCCAGCGAAACGGGCAGTTGCTCGATAACTATGGCGAAGTTCTGTTCGCCGCTGCGGCCGCTTCTCAGGCCCCGGTTGAGACGGCTACCAAAGAGACGATTCAGATGGCATTTACGCATCCGGAAAACACCGTCCGCTACTGGGCCTGCCAGTGGGCGCTGATCAACAAGGAAGACGGCGTCTCCCGGTCGCGGGAACAGCTGCTCCGTCGCCTCGATGATGAGTCTTCGAGCGTTCGCGTCGCAGCTGCAGAGGCCCTTGGGCAATACGGGAACGAGCAGGACCTGCAGAAAGCCCTGAAGGTTCTCGTCAAAGCCGCCAATCTGGAAGAGAGCGATGTCTACACGGCGATTGCTGCCTTGAACGCTCTCGATAATCTCGATGACAAAGCATCATCGGTCCGTGATCAGATCGCGGAACTCCCTGCCAAGGTCAAGAAAATGCCGCCGCGAACCGATTCGTACGTGCCGCGACTTCTGGAAAAGACGCTGGCCGATCTGGATGGGGAGCCGCTGCCGTAGCCTGCCTTGAATGGGATTGCCTCGGTTGCATCCGTAACCGGGGCCGGCATGAATTTGCGGAAGCGTCAGAAAGCCTTGCCTGAAAGCCGAAGGAAGATCCTTCCACGATTACTGACAACGCCATATCGATCGGCATGCTTGCCCTGCTTCGCGATGCAAGCATGGCACCCCGAAGAACTATTCTACCACAGTAGACCACACAACGATCCGTAGGCTGGGATAGCGCCAGGCGTATCCCAGCAATTGTGCGATCCTACCGAGACACGGTTTCAGCTCGACCGACCTGCCGTGCGGACATCACTTCAACTTGAGGTGACTGTCTTTGATCAGGAAGTACGTGATCGGCGGGACGATCAGCACCAGTCCAACGAAGAAGCTCCAACGGGGGAGCAGGTATTCTTTGATGACAAACTGGTCGACGAGAGCCGCTCCGATGGTCGCCCAGCAAAGAATGATGTAGCCGAGCATCTTCTTTTCGCGTTTCTGAGCGTCGGTCAAATCGTCGGCAGACGCAGCCGTGCTGGCCTTGTTCGACTTCGATTTGGGCTTCTTGCCTCCCCCGGAGACATTTTGAATCGCGACGGCTTCATCGCGGGCTCCGGGGGCGTAGTACTTGGCGATCGCCTGGTTGATCTGCAGTGGAGTTGCGATCACGGCTCGCATCGGCTTGCCAAACCGCAGGCGGAATTCGTCTTCCAATTCGTGATCCGGCTCATCGGTCGCTGCGATCAGGACGACATCGTCGTCAACAAAGAGCGGGAGAATCGAGTAACGTTTCACAAGCTTGCGAGGCACCTGGTCGAGAACGTTATCGTCCGGCAGTGTCGATTCGAGATCAACAAACGGACGCCCCAGCTCCTGGGCCAGCGCTTCTGCCGCTTTATCAGGGGTCACGAGCTTCATCTGAACCACGGCATCGCGATGTGTGAGGCCACGACGATCCGCGAATTCTTTGATCTCGGAAATCTGGGCTTTACTGATCTCGCCATTCACTGCCAGATATCGCAGCAACGGCTGACCGCCACTCGATTCTGGCTCGTCGAACTCGCGGCCGAGACTCTCATCGTACTCGCGTTTTCGATGGGTATCGGTCAGGCAGAGCATCGCCTTGGCCAACTCGTTGAGCAGGTCCTGCGATTCCAGCATGTACTCGCCGGTCGCGTATTGCCGGACCAAAGCGTTCAATTTCTTATAGTGCCCGCGAATCTTCTCGGGATCGTCTTCGAAATCGACCAGCCGAAGCAGCTGGTAGTGATTGGGCGGACGAAATTCTTCCGGAATACCGAGCCACTGTTTGTAGACATCGATTGCCACGACGGATCACTCCCTGAAAGCAAACTGGACGGCCGAAACCGTCCAGTTCGTGAAGAGACGGCGAATTATTCGACCGAGTACTCGGAGGCCAGGACCTGCATCGCATCGACTCCACCGGAGTCGAGTCCGGAATCTCGGACGATTTGCGTGGCGGCCTCGTTATTGCCGGTCAGTTCGCGGGCTGTCGCATTAATACGGCCGCTCGCGTCGTAGCTGTACGTCACTTCGACAGGAGAATTCTGTGGCAGATTCGGCGGCAGATCCACGATTCGGAAATCGCCGATCAGCGTACAGGCGGCAGGATCTTTGGCTTCCCCTTCGAGGATGTGCACATGAATCGATCGCTGATTCGGGGCGTTGGTCACGAACCGCTGAGACACGCTGAAAGGAATCTGCGTGTTCTTCGGAATCATGATGTGGTTGATCTTGCGCGACCGTTCGTTGGGGTCGGTGATCTTGATGCCGAGCGAATGCGAGTTCACGTCGGCCGTTTCAACAGATTTCAGTCGATCGATCGCGGCCTTGGCCATGCGCGATTCGCCGCCGGTCGCCCGGGCTTCAAGAATCGCGGCATGAATGGCTGCTCCCTGGGAGACAGCTTCTTCCGGGGAAACGTCGCGGGATGGTTCACGTCCGCCGACTTCTTTCAGCATGATTTCGACGGCTGGCATGTAGGTCGAACCACCGACGAGCACGATGTCATCGAGCTGTCCCGGCTGGACACCGGCCTGCTGCATTACCAGCTCGGTCGTGTCGCGGGTCCGCTGCATCAGGTCGCCCGTCATGCGTTCGAAATCGGTGCGGGTCAGAGCGACGGTCAGAGTCTTGCCCTGATAATACAGACTGACGGGCACCTGCGATTTCTGGCTCAACTGACGCTTGGCGTCTTCACACTCCTGCGTGAACTGCAACAGGGTCTCGGGATCTTCGCGAGGATCGGTGCCGTGCTTCTGCAGGTACTGTTCCGAGACATGGTCGACGATACGCCGCGTCCAGTCGAGTCCCCCGAGCATCACGTCGCCGTCGGTCGCGAGCACTTTGAAGTTTGTGGGCGTGTACTGCACCACGGTCACGTCGAACGTACCACCCCCGAGGTCGTACACCATGATCGTCTTCGGCTTGGAATCGGCTTTCTTGATGCCGAGCTCGCCCTTCATCCAGGCGTAAGCCAGCGTCGCCGCGGTAGGTTCGTTAATAATATCAACCACGTTCAAACCGGCGATGCGACCGGCATCCTGGGTGGCCTTACGACGGACGTCGTTAAAGTAGTAAGGCACCGTGATGACGGCGTTGGCCACGGGGCCGATCCGGGCCTCGGCGTCCTGTTTCAGCTTCTTCAGGATGAGAGCCGAAATGAATTCCGGCGTCAGCTTCTTGCCCTGATAGACAACGAAGAAATCCTTGTTCCCCATCTGTCGTTTGATGGCTTCAATGATTCGCTGCGGATCCTCCACCGACATCCGTTCGAAGGTCGGACCGACAACGACCTGACCTTCCTCGCTGAGAATTACAATCGACGGCGTAATCGTGCGATCGTCGGCGTTCGGGATGGCGACCGGATTGCCGTGTTCGTCGAGCTGAGAGAGCGAAGAGTAGGTCGTCCCCAGGTCGATACCGACCGTATTTCCCTCGAGAAATTGCATAGTTAATCCTGCTGTCTATTAAGTCTCTGAGTAATTCTCAGGATCCCGGAGCTCGCAAACAGGTTGCCCCGCCACAGAGCCGGGAACGAACCCATAAACCCTGACTGATCTATCACAGTCCAAGATACTGAGAAATCTGATGTCGTTTCAACGATGGGAATGGCAGAATCGCACACTCCACAGGAATCGGAGCGTCTCGGATTCTGCCCGTTGGAGAACAGACGATGGGATATTGTGGTCGGCTGAACTGGACGTTTCAAGACTCAACGCCACTTCGGCAGCCTTTTTGCAGAGGCGACGTGAGCCGTTCCCGAACCCCCTCGAACGCAGGTTTGGTCTCAAAACCAGTCGAGTTCGATGATCCGGGCGACGAGCACAAACAGGACGGTCCCGGTTGCTCCGCAAATGACCATCATGCAGGCCGCACAAATAACATTGAGCAGTTCGACCGTCTGCACTCCGAGCCGTTTCTTCTCCAGACGCACAAACTTCTGCACCGAATCATACGTCATTTCTGCGGCTAGGGCGGTCAGAACGCAGAAGATCAGCAGGGCCCACTCGACAACCCGCAGCTCCACCACGACCGCAACACTGACAAGCGTGCAGACAGCGAAGAAATAAAAGAAGAGGGTGCTGCTGGAGCGGAAACAAGTAGTAAAGCCCCGTTCGGCTGCGACCAGACGCTGTCGCCATGCGGAACGCTGACGCCCCTCCGACTGATCCGAGGGATTGGTCAGCAACTCGTCAAATCGGGACGTGCTCATCGCCCTGTCCTCATTCGGCCTGAAGGTCCATCAATACTGGGTGCCGAGCAGCGAACTGAGTCGATCCGAGGACGAATCCATCGGACCGAGACGCGGCTCGATCATGAAGCCCACACCAAAGTTGCCTTTACTGCTGTCGACCGACATCCCCAGATGAATGAGGAAATCGGAACGAATTCCGGTGATCGTCAGAGACTGCCCCCGGTCCTCGTTCTCGGCAATATCGTATGCCGTGCCGAACGTCGCGATCCATTTTTCGCTCATCGCGTAGCTCACACTTCCGGTGATCAGCTGACTCTCCAGTGGCCCCGCCTGAATGTTGCGGTACCCAACGTACATGCTGCCACGTTCGCTCCGCTGCGTGAGGAACCCGACATCCCATGTCTGCGGAGCATCTTCAAAGAAGTCGAACTGACCGTTGGCCAGAAACTTGGTTCTCGCCCCAACATCCCAGCTGTAGTTCGCGGTCAGCAAACCGAAGTCTTCGCCGAAGTTGTCATCGTCGGCGTTCGGGAAGTACGAAAGTCCCAGATCGAGTGTCATCCAGTCTTTAACCCGCTGCCGTTCCGGCGGGCCGACTTTTGTCTGCAGTCGATGACTCCAGGTGAAGCGGGCGACCTGCTGATCGTCGACGAGTTCAAAGTAAGGCGAGCTGACATTCCGAGCTGCCCCGGAACGCACTGCATAAAACCGTGGGTCGTACTTGTCGGAAAGCAGCCCGTAGTTGTTCAGGCCAAAGGTATTGAAAATGAGCCGCGTCCGGAATCGCTCCTGGGCGTTCTCATCGAACTCGTTGTATTGCGGCACATCGCTCAAGTCCTGAGTTGAATCGGCGAAATAATAGTCGACCCCCAGATTCTGCTTGTGGGCCAGACCGTTCAATCCCAGCAGCGGACTGAAGACATGAGGATAGGCTTTCCAGAGCATCACGTTGGCCCGTATCCCGGCGGAACTATAGAAGCGGTTCAGGCTGTTGTTGGTGTAGCCATCGTCCTGCCAGTAGGCAGCTTCGCCGAGCACATAGGGATCGACCTTCACCGGTCCAAGATTGAAAGGCATCGAAAGTTCATGCCGCGAGGAAAGTACGACGCCGTCGGCTTCCGGGTAGTATGGCAGCGGGACAAACAAATCGTTCGGATTGTCGGGTGCTTCGGCTGGGCGAATCTGTCCGTATCCGGCCGAACTCCGAGAACTGTAGACCAGCCGATCCCAGAGCAGCGGTTCCCCAAGAATCGTGAGATCGCCTTTCGGCAGCCATTGGGTTTCGTACTCAAATTCGTTCAACTGGAACCGCGTCATCAACGAGGCGGCGACTGTGTCTTCCTGGTAATTCAACCCAAGTAGAGTTTCGTTGTCTTTGCCGGAGTCCCATTCCTCTTCGTAATACTGTTCCAGGAAGTTGCGATCGCTGAGGAAACCGAGTTCGCTGGTCATCGACAGCGATTCGGTCCAGTGATGCCGATGCCGCCAGAGAGCACGACCACGCGTATTGTGCGGCACATCGAGATCACGACGATCGAGGCCGAGGTTGTCGTTGCCGAAGTCGTTAATCCAGACCCCCTCGGCTTCACCAAAGTAACTGCCCGGCGTCCCGATGGGTTCCGTACCGGCGTAAACGGCATCGGTACCGAGCCAGGCGCCGCGTTCGGTATAGACATGCGTCTGCAGGTTCCAGTCGAGTTCCCCTGCAGGACAGAGACCGAGCAGCTTCGACAGGTTCCAGACGGTTTCGACCTGACCGCCGAGGATGCTGTCCTGAGCCAGGGTCATGCTTTCGAGCGGGATATGCGGGTCTTCGGCTGGTCCACTGATGTAGGGGGCCACGAACAGCGGGGTTTCTCCGACCCGGAAGCGGTTGTTAAGGCTTGTCACCCAGGGTTTCGGGCGAGCGATCTGCAGTCCGGTTTCCGGATCAATCTCGGGATCGCCGCGTCCTACCCAACCTCGGTCGTAGCGGTTCTCGATGAAGATATCACCGGCTTCCATCCGGTAGGTCGGCACGCCAAACTCGCTGCCCGTCAGCCAGGCGTTCTGAGCGTGGAAACTGTCGTGAGAGATCTGGCGGATCTCTTCAGCTCGCAGTTTGATATCCCCCTGCATTTCCGGCATATGGACCCGCAGTTCACTGTCGAGCAGGACGGCTCGGTCCTCGCGGATGTCGTAGAACGCCTTCGTAGCTCGCAGAACATGGTTCCCCTGACGAATCTCGATGTTCCCTTCGAGATACAACTGCAGTGGAGCGTTCGCGTCCTGGAACATCTCGGCCGTGAAGGCACCTTCGCTGTTGGCCTGAGTCCAGATCACGACCTGATCGGCTGAGATATCGAGGGTGCCGACGTCCAATCCCTGAACCGGGCCAATGCCTTCAATCACGATGTTCACGCCCTGCGAGATAACCGTGATCTGCTCGGGCGGCGAAGACTCTCGCGACAGGAAGCTGTCGACGTTGAAGCCGATGCCGAAACTGCGGGGCGAGATAATCACATGCCGCGTCGGCTTTGCTTCCTGCGGGGGAGCGAGGCTGTCGAAGTCGATCTCGCCCTGATTGAGCGGAATGGCGTTGGTCGGCGGAAGTAATTGCGGCTGATTCATCGCCGTTGCCGAATGCCGCTCTCGTGCTGCCTTCGCCCGTTCGAGCAGAGGATCGCTGCCACCCGATGTCTGCTGACCAGTGAATCGAGCCATCTCCTCAACCGTCGTGGAGTACAACTCCAGACAAATCGTCGGACGTGTGTGCTGTTCCGGCCCTTCGACAAGCATGACGTCCTGCTCGGCATAGACGACGAGCCGCTCCATCGTCCGGTTGTGAATCTGCACCGTCGAACGCCACACGACCAACTGACTCGCACGGACTTCCGACTTCCCCTGGCGAATTCGGCAGGGATTGCCCCGCAGCACGAAGACTCGCTCGTTACCCGCCGGAGCAGACGAGGCCTCGCTGTTGCCGTAAAGCCGCTCGGTGATATCGACCGCGGCCGGCGTGTGCTCGTGCAGCATGTCGCAGCTGATGACGATCGGGTCGCTGGCCGTGGGTTGAGTGTCGGACTCTTGAGCCTGCCCCTGCACCGAAGCCATCCCGGGAGAAGCATCGATTTCCTGCCCCTGTAGCGGAGTCCACAAAGCGAGCGCAAGCAGCAGGACCATCGGCATCATGCCGACAGACTGCAAGCGTCTGCTCAGGGAGCGCTTAGTCGGGAACATTGAGAGGCGATCGAGGCAGCGGTGAATGGAGATTTCAGTCGCAAATCGGAACCGCACGAGATGGGAGGGTCGCCGTCCTGGCTGAATACAAAATCCTGGTTTCGAAGTTTACCGGAAAGCCGAAAAGGGGGTCAACGGCGATCACAGTCGCTGAAAATGTTGTAAGTTCAACTTATTTCTTCAGATACGCTAAAGCGCTAGGTTCCCAGGTGTCGGGGAAAACCCGGATTTCTTCACCAAGCGACAAATACGCCCTAACTAGCTACCATATAGACACTTATGAATCCCCACCCCGCCCGGAATCTTAGGCGATTCTGAATAGGACGCTAGTCGGCTAGAAACCGGCTTCTAAAGGCCCTCTGAAGAGAGTGGAGGGCCACCCGAATGTTCAGGTCTTTTGGCTGGAAGACAGAGGGAAACTCGAGGCCCTCTGAGAGCCGATCTGCCCCTGTAACGCAGAACGATTCGGACCGCGAAAAGCGATAACTTCGGGGCCGGATCTTGAATTTCCCGGAATCCCGTAGCATTTTACCTTCGACGGCGAGTAGTGTATCATTTAACGATCCATCGATATGATGGCCCCACCACCCACTCTCCCGCCGCTTTCTTCAACAGGAGGCCCCCGTGAATCAGAATGCCCCCAATCCTGATGAAGCCCAGACGCCCGATCTCGTCCGCCCCAAAAAGGGAAGCATGTTTCGCCGCGTTTTGGTCGTCGCGATCATTGTCTTTCTTGCCCTGCAACTCGCTCCGGTGGATCGCCACAACCCGGAAGTTGTCGCCGACATCAATGCCCCGGATGACGTAAAACACATTCTCCGCCGGGCCTGTTACGACTGTCACTCGAACGAAACCAAGTGGCCGTGGTACAGCTACATTGCCCCCGGATCCTGGCTGATGGCCAAGGATGTTCGCGAAGGACGGGACTATCTGAATTTCTCTGAGTGGGGCGACTACTACGAAGCCGAAGAGACGCCGGAATTCTTCCTGGACGAGTGCTGGGGATCGATCGAAAACGGCGAAATGCCCCTCTGGTTCTACCTGCCGCTTCACCCGGAAGCCAAACTGACCGAAGAAGATCTGGCCGTCCTGCGGAAATGGTGCCAGATTGATGAGTCGCTGGCGGAAAACGAAGCTGAGACGGACGACGAGACCGAATAGACGTCTTCCCGACGAATGAGCTGAAAAGACCCCCATGCAGATTCTCGGACTCGGGACGGATATCGTCGAAATCAGTCGCATTGCGAGCATGATTGAGCGTCATGCCGAGCACTTTCTCGATCGGACGTTCAGCAAATCGGAAATCGAATACTGCTCGACGAAGAAGAACGCCACGCAGCACTACGCGGGGCGCTGGGCCGCGAAGGAAGCGGTGATGAAGTCGTTCGGGACCGGTTTTGTTAAAGGCATCCACTGGACCGAGATCGAAGTCATCTCCCAGCCGTCCGGCCGCCCCGATGTCCGCCTGTCCGGGGAGACCGAACGCTTCGCTGCCGATTGCGGCATCGCGAAGATTCTGCTTTCGATTTCTCACGGCAAGGAGTACGCGACGGCGACCGCAATTGCCTGTTCGGAATAGCTGTCGTTGCTTCACATTCGAGTCCCGCATGTCCGAGTCTTCCTCCCCCATCGTCGAGCTGAGTCGGGTTCATTACGAGACCGAGAACCGACAGTTCCGGCTCGAAGTAGAATCGCTGCAACTCGATGCGGGAGAGTCACTTGCTATCACGGGGAAAAGCGGATCAGGCAAGACGACGCTGCTCTCGTTGATCGCGGGAATCGAATTGCCGGCCGCCGGATCGATTCGCGTTCACGGTACCGAACTGACCCAACTTTCGACGGAACAGCGGAATCGCTTTCGACTGCAGCGGCTCGGAATCGTCTTCCAGGACTTTCGGCTCATTGAGTATCTCACGCTCAAGGACAACATCTCGGTCGCCCTGAGGCTTGGCGAGCTGAACGCAAAAGCGGCCCAGCGTGATCGCGTCAGCGAACTGGCCGAGCAGTTCGAGATCGATCATCTGCTCAAGCGATACCCGCATCAGGTCTCACACGGCGAACGACAACGGGCGGCAATCGCGCGGGCTCTGTTTCACGACCCAGCGATAATTCTCGCTGACGAACCGACGGGGAACCTGGATCCGGCCACTGCGTCGACCGTTCTCGATCTGCTCCTTCGCGTCGCCCGGGAAGGTGATCACGCTTTGCTGCTGGTCACTCACGATCACTCGTGTCTGGAGCGATTTGAACGGGCCGTGGACATGGCGGCTCTCAATAACGCCGTTCCGACTCAGGCCTGAGCCGATTGTTCGCTGACATCCTGAAAGCGAATCGAGCGGCGGATTGCCAGGCTCACCACATAGCACGCCGTGGCCACCAGTACGGTTGTCGCTCCCGCAGGCACTCGGGTATCGAGCGAAGAAAAGACCGCTCCTGCAGCGGCCGACGCGGCTCCGATCAGAGCAGCAATCACGATAATGATTCGCAATCGATCGGACCAGAGTCGTGCGGTCACGGCCGGAGTAATCAGCAGCGCAACAATCATCACCACGCCAATCGCCGGTAACCCGACCACAATCGTCGTCGTGAGCAACAGCAGATGCATCCAGTCGACCCACACGGTCGGCAGTCCCTGCACGGAAAGAAATCCGGAATCGAAAGCAACCCCGACGCTGAGCCGAAACGTCAAAGCGACGACGAACACCGTTACGATGCAAACCGCTCCGATGAGATAGACATCGCGAATGAGCAGGCTGCCGGGAGAGCCAAAGAGGAAGGCATCGAATCCCCCGCCCCCCGTAAACTGGCCGCTGTTCTGAATCATTCTACGCAGCACCACCCCTGCCCCGAAGAAAACACTCAAGACACCCGCCACGGCCGTTTCGGTCTGGGTGCGACTGATCCTTGGTAAAACCCGAATCAGGAACACCGAGAGCAGGCCGGTCAAAAACGCCCCACCGAATTGGAGCAACAGATTTTGTCCGCCGGCCAGCCAGTAGCCGGCACAAACCCCCGGCAACGCCGCGTGAGCGAGGGCGTCACCCGTCAACGCTCGTCGACGCAAAACCGCGAACGTGCCAACAACGCCGCAGGTCGCTCCCACCAGAGCGGTGCCGATCAGTACCACCGAGGTGTTGTAAGGGAGACCGAGCAAGGGGCAAAGCTTTCGAAGATCCGGGAGAACGATCAGAGTGGTCGATGCATCTTAGACCGGAACGGGCCTTCATGCGAGAGTCGTGAACTGCGGCGGACGCAATAAAAAAACACCGTCGATGCGTCCCACGCATCGACGGTGCGATCCCAAGTTGACCCCAAGGGATAGAGAGAGTTCAGGCTCGAGGCGGCTGGGTTCAGTCGCCGAGCAGTCCGCGGTTCAGGCGGTTGAGCGCTTCCTGTTCGATCTGGCGAACCCGTTCGCGGGTCAGGCCGAGTGTTTCGCCAATCTGCTTCAGCGTTTTCGGCTCTTCATCTTCCAGACCAAATCGCATGCGGAGGATCGTCGCCTGACGGTCTTCCATCTCATCGAGCATGCGATAAACGTGCTTCAGATTGTCGGCGTTCAGCAGGTCGGCTTCCGGTCCGTCTTCACGGGTATCGGCCACCATCTCGCCCAGCGACCAACCGTTCTCATCGTCATCAGACTGCGGCGTGGTGTTATAAAGCTGAATCGCTTTCTTAACGATGCCGAGCTTCTTCTTCGGGATATCGAGCTCGCGAGCAACCTCTTCGGCCGTCGGTGTACGGTTCAGTTCATCCTGAAGACGAGCAGTCGCTTTCCGCCATTTCGAAAGCAGTTCAACCATATAGGCTGGAATGCGAATCGTCTTGGCACAGTTGACGAGGGCCCGCTTGATCGACTGCTTGATCCAGTAACTGGCGTAGGTACTGAACCGGGTATTCATGTCGGGGTCGAACCCTTCGACTGCCCGCAACAGTCCCAGGTTTCCTTCTTCGATCAAATCCTGCAACGGCAGACCCTTGCTCGAATAGCCCCGGGCAATGTTAACGACCAGACGCAGATTGGCGCGGACCATTCGGTCGCGGGCTTCAACATCGCCCATGGCGATGCGGCGGGCCAGATCTTTCTCTTCGTCGGCTGTCAGCAGAGCCGTCTCGTTGATCTCACGCAGGTAAGTTTCGAGCGGATTCTGAACCGAGGACGACAGGCGTCGGCGTCGGGTCCGGGGACGCAGAGGAGTGCGAGTCATGACAAGGCTTTCATTTTACTCTGAAACCGATCATCGCGGTTTCGGTCGGCGGCGTCGAGATTAGTGATAACCGTATTGACGTCGTTGTCCCACACGAGCGGCCATCATCGAACTTGCGTCCTGCAAAGCGTACTGGTAGAGGAGTTATCGTCGACTCGCCGCGAGCCTCTGCACCGCAGACGTGTCGAAATCCCCCATGATCAAAGACGACCCGGCAGTCACAGCAATCGTGCCAGCCGTACACAATGTTCCGCCGCGGACTACTCGCAACAGCCATGCCGAAGCATTCGATTGCACGCGTTCCCGCATTGCACTCAATCCACCGTCGATAGCGGATCGACCGGTTATGTCGGCTGTTGGTATCGGAGCGTTTACTCCAGGAAACGCCGCCGTTGCACGAACACCACGGAGGGATTTGCCTCGCCCCGCCATAAGGCATGCATGAGACACGAGGGCAGTAGAAACGTTCGCGAGTTGCCTGCCAAAGTCGCAGTCGAAGAGGGTTACTCTTCGTAGAGCGGATGAATCTTCTTCATATCCGTCAATCGGATCGCCACCATATAGCGTCGGGGGCGTTGAGCATTGCGATTGACGAAGAACGTCTCGCCGAGTTTCCCGGCTGACGAACTGTCGGCGGAGATGACAAGCATCTCTCCCACATTCATCGTGACAGTGAATTCCAGATCACGAAGCTGTTCGATGTGCTGCCCGCCTTCGTACTGAAATTCCGTACGACCGGCGACCGGTCTCAACTGAGCCAGGCCGTGATGCAGCTCTGGCATCAGATGCAGTCGCACCCAGCCATCCTGAAGACGTTCGAGTTCAGCCTGCAGCACGCCGTGCGCATTCTCCAGAACTTTCTCTTCTTCAGAACCTGGCAGCTGAACTTTGACCCGCGGCGCCGGCATACTGGTTTGAATACTGGTCGTGCCTCCGGAGGGGAGAAACGTGCGACGTCCGATCAGATCGGTATGTCGGGACGTACCGGCTGCATCGGTCAGATCGTTTTTCAGTCCCAGCAAACGCTGCAGAGTACGTGGCGGCGTCATGCCGACCAGTCCCACGCGGAATCCATACTCGCGAAGCTTGGAGCGCGTTTTGAGATCAACTGTGCCAACCTGGTCGATGTCATCCCAGACCAGTTGAGAGAGCAGCGGATCCTCGGCATCGCGTTCGACATACACGATATCGAGCTGGACGGTATCCATTCCGGGCCGCAATGGCGGGAGGAAGGATTCGCCATCTGGCGTGGTGTTCGTGACCGAAGTCTGACATCCACACATCGAAAGCGCGAGCGGCACCATGGCACGGAGAAAATCTCGCCGGCGCAGCTGAGCGTTCAGATTGTGAGAACCGGATGAAGGAATGGGCATGAAAAAGGTCATTCCGGGGCCAGGCGGGGGGCCCCGAGATTTCCTAAGGGGGGGAGGGAGATGTCGTTTGGTGAGCGAATGCTCGATGGGGAAGGTGAGCGCGTTTTACGGCGGATTTGTCGCTACTGTCAACGAAAGTTGGAATGACCGTTTCGTGCGAAAGAAATACAAAAACGCCACGGTTCGATCTGATGCAATGTCAGATCGATACGTGGCGTTTCTGCAGAAAACGTCGAGGGGAACGAGCTTCCGAACCTCAGCGATTTACCAGTTCGAACCCTGCTCTTCCATGGCTCGCTGTGCTTCGACCGAGTAGCGAGTCAGCGGCATTGCTTCCAGCCGGGCAATCGGAATCGGACGGCCAGAGACCTCACACACTCCATATTGCCCATCATGGAACTTTTTCAGAGCGGCTTCGATCTCAGAGAGTTCATCCGCTTCCATGGAAATCAGGTGTGTATTCAAGTCGCTCGAAACGTTGTACTGGGCGATGTCAGCGGCGTCACCGATCGCCGAGTCATTGCTGCTGTACGTTCCGCCGGCGCGGCGGCGGAGTTCATCACGTCGAGCGAGGAGCTGTGCCCTCAGTCTTTCCAAGCGATCTGTACGTGTCACGGATGCCAACTTTCTGGTTGCCTGTTTGTTGCTACGGACAATATTCCCATCGCGGGTCTGCTCGGAACGCGCACTGCATTGGCGACCCGCAGCGGGCAGGGTATGATCAACAACCGCTAATGCGAATGCAAGTCCGCAGAGGTCTGTTCATCCGCACATTGTCAGGAAATATTGATCCCCCTCCGCATTATTGTTTACGCCTCCCCCGCCTTTTTCATTGGGTATTTCCGGGCAGTCGTGACAGAATATCGCGGTTCGTGATTGCCGGGACTGAACACAAAATTGATGAATGACACTTGGGATTTTCTCGAAAACTTCCTCAATCTAAGTCGAAACACCGCTGAACATCGAACAGTTCCCTGCGAGTCCGTCCGCTGAACTGGTCGTTAATCCGGGATACATCTTATGAAATTCTTCTCGCCGATCTTCGTCTTCGCACTTGCCCTCCCCGGCCTCTTCGGAAACGCCGGGAAAGTGGTGGCAGCCGATTCCCGTCCTAACGTGCTCTTCGTGATCAGCGATGACCAAAGCTGGCTGCACGCTTCGGCTTATGGGACCAGCGGCATCAACACGCCGGGTTTCGATCGGGTGGCGAAAGCCGGGGCTCTGTTCAATAACGCCATTGCCGCCTCGCCGGGATGCAGCCCCTGTCGAGCCGCCATTCTGACCGGACGTCACACCTGGCAGATCGAACAGGCGGGAACGCACGCCAGCTCTTTTCCGAAGAAGTACCCGGTGTTCACTGACCTGCTCGCTTCCGACGGCTACCACGTCGGCTACACCGGCAAGGGCTGGGGACCGGGAAACTACAAGATCTCCGGGTGGGAACAGAATCCGGCCGGTCCCAACTACTCCAAGCGGCGAACCAAAGAGAATCCAGCCAAGACCAGCAATCTCGACTACGCCGCCAATTTCGAGGACTTCCTGAGCGAGAAACAGGACGACCAGCCTTTTCTGTTCTGGTTCGGAGCCCAGGAGCCGCATCGTCCGTACGATGAGGGCCTCGGCAAGCGAATGGGACGAGATCCCGCCTCGGTCGAGGTCCCTTCTTTCCTGCCAGATCGGGAAGAGATTCGGTCGGACATCCTCGACTACTACATCGAGATCGAATACTACGATTCGCATCTGGTCCGCATGCTGGACCTGCTTGAGAAACGGGGGGAACTGGAGAATACGCTCGTCATCGTCACCTCGGACAACGGCATGCCATTTCCACGAGCCAAGGCGAACTGCTACGAGTACGGAATCCACATGCCGCTGGCGATCTGCTGGCCGGGAAAAATGCCCGGCGGGCGGACGGTCGACGATCTGATCGGTTTCGTCGATATCACGGCCACGATTCTGGACGTGGCGGGGGTCGCGTATCCAGAGAATCAGCTCGGTCTGTCGGGCCGCAGTTTTCAGGACGTCCTTCTCACCGAGAAGTCGGGGGTGGTGGATTCGTCCCGAAAAGCGGTCTATTCGGCGCGGGAACGTCACTCGTCTTCCCGTTATAATAATCTGACGTACCCTCAACGGGCGATCCGCACTTCAAAGTACCTGCTGATCCACAACTTCCGGCCCGAACGCTGGCCGGCAGGTGCTCCCCAGGTGCTCGACAAGGAGGGGCGTCCAGGTCCGCCACATGGAGGCTATCACGACATTGACGCCGGTCCGTCGCTGAGCTTTCTCGTCGACAACCGGGATGATGCCGAAATCAGCCGATACTTCCACCTGTCGGTCGACAAGCGTCCGGAGTTCGAACTGTTTGATATAGAGTCGGATCCCGGCTGCATCAAGAATCTTGTTGAAGATCCCAATGCGCGACAGACGCTGCAGCGGCTGGCCAGTCAGTTGAATGACTACCTGAAGAAAACAGGTGACCCGCGAGTTCTCGACGGGGGTGATATTTATGAGAGCTACATCCGCTACAGTCATATCCGCAGCTTCCCGCCCCCTCAGGAGTAGGCTCATCGAAAATCGTTTGCGATGGAGGCGTTTTCCGACGTTCCTGCTCGGCCTATTGCTCGCATGGAGCAACGGAATTATCCGACTCGAGGCAGCGGCCCCTAAAACCGGCGATCCTCGGGTCGATGCCTCGATCGCCAGAGCTGTCGATTATCTCAAGACGAACAATCTCGACCGCCCCTTTGTTGTCGGACTGGTGACCTACACCCTGCTCTCCGCCGGTGAAGATCCTGCCTCGCCAGCCGTCGCCAAAGGTTTGGAAACGATTGTCGGAAAGTGCCGCGACAGTGGGGAATATCGTCCGACCGGGCATCATATCTACGAAGCAACGATCGACCTGCTCGCCCTCGAAGCCGCCGATCCCGAGCTCTACCTGGAGCAGATCGAGATCATTACCAACTATCTTCTTGCCGAGCAGGAGAAGCATGGCGGCTGGTTCTACCCGGAACGGAAGGGAGGGCTTGGAGACACCAGTATTACGCAGTATGCCCTGCTCGGTCTGTGGGCCGCCGATCGAGCCGGCGTTCGGATTGAGAATGAGGTCTTCGAGCGAGCCGCTGAGTGGCACTTCGGCACGCAGACTCCCGGCGGTGGTTTCACCTATCACCCGGCAGGCGACAACCCAATCAACCGGCAGATCCGAGGAACGATGACGCTGGCCGGAATTGGATCGCTGGCGATCATTCGCACGGTCCTGTTCAACCGTGCGATTCCGGAACCGGCGATGGAGAACAAGGCGAATCCTTTGAAGTTTCTGGAACGCCTCAATCCCGACGCCCAGAATAAAGGACGCGGAGAGCGTCGTCCCCCAAAGCCGATTCGCCCTCAGATCGACAAGACAATCGACTCGTCCTACAACTGGATGACGAGGAACTTCCCGATTGCCGCCCCCAAGCCAACCGATGGCAATTACTACTATTACTTCTACACGATGGAACGAGCCGCGGCTTTGAATGGCTGGACAAAGTTCGGCACCGTCGACTGGTATCCTTACGGGGTCGATATTCTGCTTGCCCGGCAGGCCGCCAATGGATCGTTCCCGGAAGCCGTTACCTACCAGCAGTACGCCCCCAGCGGCACCTGCTTCTGCGTTCTCTTTCTGCTCAAGGCGACCACGAAGCTGATTCCCCAGCCCTCGACCGGTCCGGCGGATCTGGGAGCGGGAACCCTGGCCGGTGGACGCGGTTTGCCGGATGATCTGACCAAAGTCGAGTTCAAAAACGGCAAACTCAAAACCGAAGAGCCCGCTCTCGGCGACTTCAATAAGATTCTGGCTGGTCTATCGATGATTGAACTGCCTGAATCGGAAGAGGACGATGCCGAGAAACTCAAGGTCGATCTGACCGATCCGGAAAAATTGGTCGGCGATATCGATCTGCTCAAGCGAATGGCCGAACAACCCGAGCCGCAGGTGAGACAGGTCGCCGCCTGGGCCCTGGGCAAGACCGACGATATGGCCTGCGTCCCGACCCTCGTCGATCTGCTGCGAGACCCCGACCTCGGCGTGGCAATCGAAGCCCGATATTCTCTCTGCTGGATTGCCCGGCTCCCCAACGGGCTTGGGCATGTCCCGGATCCGACGGCCAAATATGTGGACTACGATGTTGCCGTCGACGTAAAGCCGATTATTAAAGAATGGCAGGACAGTCTCTACAAAGACTGGCGGGCGTGGTATCTTGAGCAGCGACCGTACGATGAACGGGATGATTTTGACGATCCCGCTCAGACCAAGTTCCGACGTAAACGATAGCTGCTCACCTGCCGAGTTCGAATTCCATGCTGCGTACGACCTTCGTGATTTGTGCTGCCCTTCTCTCCGTTTCTCTGACGACAGTCGTCGCTGACGATGTGCAGAAGCCGAACATCATCCTGATTAACTGCGATGATCTCGGCTATGGCGACATCGGCTGCATGGGTTCGGTAAAACATCGCACGCCGAACATCGACCAGCTTTCCGTCGACGGCCTCACCCTGACCGACTTCTATGTCACCTCGGGGGTCTGCACTCCTTCGCGGTCCTCGCTGATGACGGGCTGTTACCCGAAGCGGACCGGCATGCACACCAACGGAGAGAACAAGTGGGTGCTGTTTCCCGGAAATCGACAGGGCCTCAATCCAGGCGAAGTCACCATCGCCGAGCAGTTGAAGCAAGCAGGCTACGTGACCGCTATCATCGGCAAATGGCATCTCGGGGATCAGCCGGAATTTCTGCCGACGCGACAGGGCTTTGATACGTGGTTCGGGATTCCCTATTCGAACGACATGGGAGTCGGAAATGGTCGCCGGAACTATCCTCCACTCCCGTTGATGCGTAACGAGCAGGTCATTGAAGAAGAACCCGACCAGAGTCAGCTGACGAAGCGGTACACGGCGGAAACGGTCGGCTTCATTGAAGCCAATAAGGACCAGCCGTTCTTCATCTACCTGCCTCACACCTTCCCGCACGTGCCGCTGTTCGCCTCGGATGAATTCAAAGGCAAGAGCGCGAATGGAATCTACGGAGACGCGGTCGAAGAGATCGACTGGTCAGTCGGGCAGATCGTTCACGCACTTCGGCAGCGAAATCTCGAGCAGAACACGCTCGTCATCTTCACGTCCGACAATGGAGCCGCTCAGAAGTGGGGCGGACGCAATCTGCCTCTAAAGGGCTTTAAGGGATCGACCTGGGAAGGCGGCATGCGTGTTCCATGTCTGATGAAATGGCCAGCTGCGATTCCGGCCGGGACGGTCTCTCGGGAGATTGTCAGCACACTCGACATCATGCCGACGATTTCGGCCATCGTCGGTCAGCCGCTGCCCGACGATCGTAAAATCGACGGCTACGATGTCTCCGCTCTGCTGCGCAATCCGCTCGAAGAGACATCGCCGCGGCAAACCATGTTCTACTACTACCGCGAGCACCTGTGTGCCGTGCGGCATGAGAACTTCAAGCTCCACGTTCGCCCCGCCAAAGCAGGCGAAGTGAAGTCGTTCGAGCCGCTGCTCTTCAATCTGGCCAACGACATCGGCGAGACGCGGAGCATCGCTGAAGAAGAACCGGAGGTCGTCACCGAGCTGATGATTCTGCTCGACGAATGCCGCAAGGACCTGGGCGATGGTTCTGAACCGGGAGCCCACACCCGCCCGCCCGGCCGAGTCGAACAGCCCCGGACTTTGACGCAGCGCCCGGCTGACGAACAACAGCAGCCGAACGCGAAAAGCAAATAGACGTCCGCTCTATTTCGCTTTCGACTGCTGCACGACGGCGGGTCGCACTTCGATGCGGTCGATCCCGACCATGAATCGCGGTAGCGACTTGGGATGCGTTCCCGTGATCTCAACCGTCAGCGTGAGTTCCCCGGATTGTTCGACCTTCACGTTCTCCAGCACGATTTCCGGTCCCGGAAGGACATCAGCGGTAAACAGGTCGGCGGTGCCCACTACGTCACCGGCCTTCACTGAAATCTGACCGTAGTCTTTAGCCGTGGTCGTAAAGCAGGTGACGGTACACGGCCCCGGCGGCAGCTTCTGCAGTGTGATCGTAAGTTTGTCGCCCGGCTCTCCGCCTGTCCACCAGAGTTGATTGTCCCCCGACCAGTAGGGGCCGAAGCCTCCCATCGACTGCGGACGGACATTGCCAGCTGTTACCTTCGCCGAACTGGTAATCGCCTCTCCTTCAATCCTCAGCACGCCTGGTTCTATGAGTGGGACGCGGGACAGCTGGACTTCCTTCGATGTCGCGGCGTCTTCGGTGGCCGTCAGATAGCGGAACAGCTGCAGGACCTGAGCATCGGTCATGGGCTCCAGCTGGTTCTCCGGCATCAGCGATTTATCCGAGGTCTTGCGAATCTCAATATCATCCAGCGCCAGCACGAGCACCTCGTTAACGGTCTGGATTGTGACGGCGGAATCGTTCTCGGATTTGATCAGCCCGTTCACAACCCGCCCGTCGGTCGTGACGAACGTCGTCATTAGATAGTTCCGGCCGATCACCGCGTTCGGCTCCAGAATGTTCTCCAGCCAGTAGTCGATGTTGCTGCGGTTCGCCCCGGTGATCTCAGGACCGATCTCGCCCCCCTTGCCGAACAGGCGGTGACACTTCCCGCAGTTCGCTTCGTAAAGCTTGCGTCCTTCCCCGAGGTGAGCATCGGCAATCGCGCGAGGCTGCAGCAGTTTCCGGTACTTCGCGAAGGCCGCTTCCTTATCGCCGGAGGCAGTTCCAATTTTGCCCCAGACCTTCTCCAGGCGTGCGAGCAGCTTCTCATCATCCAGTGAGACCACCTGCCGCACGATGTAAGCCGGCACCGTCGTCGGATCGATTGCTTCGGTTTCCATCGCATTGATCAGCGACTCCGCGTATCCCTTGCGGGAGACCAGCACATTCAGGACTTCCGTCTTCTGGTTCGGGGGCAACTGACTGTAGACACTCAACAATCGCGAGGCGGCGTCCGGATGGGTGACGCGGGCCAGAGCGCGAATGGCTTCACTTCGCAACGCAGGATCATTTAGGAGTTCGAGAGCGAGACTGGCAAGCTCAGGATCCTTGGCTTCCGCCAGCAACTGCAGAGCATCCCGACGAGCCGCGAATGGCTTGCTGCGATCCCGCACGAGTGATCGGAAATGCGGAAACGCGGATTCATCGCCGAATCGAATCCCCAGTGAAAGCACCAGACGGTCGATCTCGGCATCCGACCGCTTCTGCAGATCGGTCACGGCCTGCCGCCAGTTCCCGGGCATCGGCGCCCCAGCCCGGCTGATGACAATCGCCTGCATTTCGTTCAGCACGAGCAATACGAACTCACGCGGCACGTTGGGCATCAGCATTTCCGTGAGCAGATTCCGCCCTTCCTCGCTGGACGACATCCGCCGCACGACAAACTGACTCAACTGCTTCCAGCCGCTCTTCCGCGCGAGGTTCAACAGGCGAACCGGGTCGACATCGGCCAGCGGTTCGGCTCCATACCAGACGAGCAGCGGAATGTTCTTATCAAGCTCATTGGAACGATGGGATGTCAGCCCTTCGAGAACGCCCCATCGCTGCTCAACAGGCAGTCGCTGCAGTTGAGCGGCCAGAGCGAGCCGCGTTCGTGCCTCAGGCTCCGACTTTGCCAGCTCTTCGAGCCTCTGCAGGACGGGTGCTTCGACGCCCTTCCCCCTCTCCATCAGAAACTGCACGGCCCAGCTGCGAACGACCGGATCGGCATCATCGAGCTTCTCCACAACGCTCTCGGTATCGAGGAGCTGACACGACCAGGCTGTCCAGAATGCTCGCAGCCGCTGTACGCGGGGATGCTCTTTGCCCATCAACTCCCGTAGACTCGCCAGGGTTTCGGCCTGATTCAACGTTCCCTCCGCTGCCCGTTCCTGCAGAATCCGTTGAGCCTGCCGGGCGTAGAACGCATTCGGATCGTCGAGGAGCTTCACCAGCTCGGCGTCGGTCTTCTCCCAGAGGTTGAACCGGTACGGCTTCAAGTCGCCATAACGGATACGGAACAACCGCCCGTCGGTGCGGTTCCAGATTTCCGGCGTGCGGTTGTGGCAGGTCTGCGGATCGTGCCAGTCGGACGTATAAAGGGCTCCATCGGGTCCCTGCATGACGGTCACGCCGATCTGTTGATGATCGTGCGACAGCGAAAAGTCAGGCCGATGCCGCCCGATGTATCCGGAGCCATCCGGCTCGACTGTTTCCCGCACCATGCGATGCCCGTGCAGGTTGTGGAAGAACAGATCGCCCCGGTACTGCGACGGGAACTCATCCGCCTGATAGATCGTCAACCCGCAATGCGCGTGGCCGCCGCCGACATCGGAGGTGCTGGCCGGATTGTCCCGCACCAGCCCGCGGTTCACTTTCCCATTCGACGCGGAAGCAAACGTCCCATCGCCGTAATGCAGGTGATCGGCAATCGTGGGCAGATCGGCGTAGGTGTGCGGATTGAAATGCGTGCCGGCCTGCCTGAAATAGCGGGCGCCGGGAATGACGTGATACAGGTGCGGAATCACACAGGCGGTGATAAACCAGTCGCCATCTTCATTGAAGTCAACGCCCCAGGGATTGCTCGAACCGTGGGCAAAGACTTCAAACTCGTGCCGCGTGGGATGATACCGCCAGACGCCGGCGTTAATCGGAACTCGCTGCTCATCCGGCGTGCCGGGCTTGCCAACTCGGGAATGCGTGAAGACGCCGTGGCAGCCATACAGCCAACCATCCGGCCCCCAGGTAAAACTGTTGAGCGTCTCGTGCGTATCCTGATACCCCCAGCCATCAAGCAGCACGACAGGCTCGGAATCGGGCACGTCGTTCTGATCGCGGTCCGGGTAGAACAGAAAATGCGGAGCCGCCCCGACCCAGACACCTCCAAAGCCAATCTCGATTCCACTGGCGAGATTGATGTTCTCAGCGAACACCTTGCGGCTTTCGAAGCTGCCGTCGCCGTCTGTATCTTCCAGAATCAGGATGCGGTCCCGCCCTTCGCCTTCCGGAGCACGTTGCGGATAGGTGTGTCCTTCGATCACCCAGATGCGTCCGCGGGCATCGAAACACATTGCAATCGGCTGCGTCAATTCTGGTTCGGCTGCGATCAGGTCAACCGAGAAACCCTCGGGCACCTGCATGTTCTTCGCGGCGTCTTCCGGGGAAAAGCCGTTGGTGTATTCCTCGACCGGACGATGTGGAAACCGCCACTTCTCGGCGACCACCGGATCCACCTCTGTGGATTGCAGATGAATCGACAGCCCCTTCTTGCTCGAGGAAACGACGTCCGGGTAACCGTCTCCATTCAGATCCTGCACTTTCACTTCGGTGCCAACACCCGAGTCGTCGTGAATCAGATGCGGGACGAAATCGACGCCATCATCCGACCGCACACAGCGAAACCAGTAAACAGCCGCCGGCTCACGCGAACCGGGATCGTGCCCGTTGTGGGCCTTCCAGCGTTTGCCGGTGATGATGTCCTTCAGGCCGTCACCATCGACGTCGACCATCTCGACCGCGTGCAACTGACTGACGGCGACGCCGTACGGACTGAGAATCGACGTCTCGCCCATGATATCGTGGCGTTCGAATCGCGCTTCCGACTGCCGCTCGAACCAGGCCAGGCCGTAGCCGTGTGCGTTGAGCGACGTGACAATGTCCTGATCGCCGTCACCATCGACATCGACCACATGAATCTGGGCCCCACCGCGGCCACATTCACCGAGGCACCAGCGCTGCATCGGCCATTGCCCCTGCGGATTCTCCGGCTGCTCCCACCAGCTGGTCCGATCGACGATATCGAGCCGTCCGTCCTGATTGACATCGCCGACACCCAGACCATGGCCGAACGGTTTTGGAGCGATGCCGGTTTCCGAGATCGCGTTCCATTGCCACGGCTGCAGCGGATCGTCGCCGGCTTCGTAGTAGCCGTAGGCGGTGTCCCGCGAACAGACGATCTCCGGCAGTCCGCCAGCAACGAGATCGACAAACGCCGGTGATTCATTCGAAACCTGATCGGCGACCACGACCTTCTGCCAGGGTTTGCCTGTCGACATGTCCCCCGGGTTGAGGTAGGCACGGGCTTCGCGGCCGGGAAAGCCAATCACGAGGACATCATTCCTGCCGTCGCCGTTCAGATCGACGACGTGACTGAAAAAGGCGTTACTGTAACCGGCAACCGGAAAGACCTGCGGCTCATCGATGGCAATCCGCTCGTTGAACTCCGGCCCGAGGAAGACAAACGGGCCGCTCGTGAGATCCGCATGGCCATCGCCGTTCAGATCCCCAACCGCTGCCCCCTCGGCGTAGAAGTCGCTGTGAATCTTCGTCGTCTTCCAGCCCCGGACTTCCGCCTGCACGGGAGTGGACCAGAACGACATCGCACAGAAAGTAACGATTGTAAGCAGACGTAACAGGTCGAGCACGGCGGCCACTCCAGTATCAACGAATCAAAGACTCCGGCGGCTCGAGCCACCGCCAACGCTGTTCAATTGTCGCGATGCATCAACACCTGTAAATGAGAAATGGCGCATACGAAATGAGAAATTTTGCACTTCGCCGCTATCACCTCAGAGCCATTGCGGGACTAAAACGGGCCGCGTTTCGGCTCGAGATCCGTCAGCGCAAACCGCGAGATTTCAGTCGTCGCCAGATGCTGCCCCGGCTTCTGTTCGCCGGCCACGTATCCAAGCAGCATGTGATCCTCGGCGAACGTGATTGCGGTGTAGCAGTACCAGCCGTCCGCGGCATCGGCAATTGTCCGGACCGTTCTCCAGTTTGCTCCGTCGTCTTCGGAAATCGCCACGGTCAATGGCGTCCGGGCTCGTCGTTGAGCGACAGGCAACGCGGAATGATCATTCCACACAGCGACCAGATCGCCGACCCCGGGAATGCGTTCAATCGAAGCAGGCGACACAGGCGATGCCAGCCCCATCGGCTTCAACTCCGAGAGCGTGTTGCCGCCGTCGCTGGAGTAGCAGTGATACTGCACGCCGGCGTTGGTTCTGCACCACAGCAGCATTCGCCCGTCCTGCAGTTCGACGACGCCCGGCTCCTGCGTCACGATGCGTTTGCCGTCGCTGTTCGTTCCCTTCAGCAGAGATTCCGACGCCTGCCATGTCTTCCCGGCGTCGTCGGAGAAGTAGCAGAGGATCTGCCCCAGCCAGTCCGGTTTCTCCCAGCCGGGTCGATTGTGCAGACACAATGGCAGAACCAGACGACCACTCTTCAATTGGACAACCCGATCGTTGTTCAGGACGTAATAGCCTTTGTCGCTGTCGGGGATGGTCTCGGTCGGCTCACTCCAGGACTTCGCTTCGTCGGTTGAGAAGCGCACGATCGGGCGGCAATCGGCCAGAGAATTCTTCTGCAGGTAGAACAACGCAATCCGGCCATCGGTCAGTCGCAGCAGCGACACCGACATCACATTCATGTCGCCTTCGTTCTTCACGACCAGCTTGTCCTCGGTCGACCAGGTCGCGCCGCCATCGCTTGATTCTCTGCTCATCAGATCGGCTTTGTCGTGATCGCTGCCGCCTCCGGTGAAGCGGGTGTAGATGAAGAGCAGCCGGCCGTCTTCGAGCTGAATGAAATCCCCTTCACTGTTGCGGGGATTGCCCTCGCCCGGTGGGAGTGTGAGCACGACCTCGGCTGAGACGGGAGCCGTGAGCAGAAGAAGGAGCAGAACGGCGGGAAGCAATCGTCTCATGGGAAGTCTCCAGGCTGGATCAATGGGGGGAGAGTCAGGTCAGGATCTCATGCACGACGCGGCCTTCTTCAGTCGGGCCGATGAGGCGTTGATTGAGCCCCTGATAGGGGAAACTGAATCGGTGGGGGTCGATGCCGATCTGATGCAGAATTGTCGACTGCAGATCGCGAACGCTGACCGGGTTCTCGGCGATGTAATATCCGATGTCATCGGTCGAACCAAAGACGCCCGGCTTGATGCCGCCGCCGGCCATCCACATGGTGAAGGCATACGGGTGATGATCGCGGCCGATGAAGCCTTTCACCAGTTCGGTGTTCTTGTTGTTCTGCATCATCGGCGTCCGGCCGAACTCGCCGCCCCAGATGACGAGCGTTTCATCGAGCAGTCCCCGCTGCTTCAAATCGGTAATGAGCGCGGTAACTGCCCGGTCGATCTGGCGGCACTTGATCGGCAGTGTTTCATCGATCGACTCACCGGGCGAGGAGCCGTGATGATCCCAGCCCCAGTCGTACAACTGCACGAACCGCACACCACTCTCCACGAGTCGGCGGGCCAGTAGACAGTTGTTAGCGAAGGTCGGATCATCCCCTTTGTAGAGCACCCGCGGATCGGCAGCCGACTCCGCTTCGGAAACGTAGCCGGGCTGAGCCCCGTACATTTCCAGGGTCTCTTTCGTCTCCCGACCAATGTCCATCACTTCGGGAACCGACAGCTGCATGCGGAAGGCGAGTTCGTACTGGGCGATGCGGGTCATCGTTTCAGGATCGCCGACGTTCTGATGCTGGAACTGATTCAGATCGGCCAGCGCGTCGAGTGTTTTCCGACGAGCCGCTCGCGACATGCCGGGAGGATCGGAGAGGAACAGAATCGGATCGCCGCCATCGGTCCGGCACTGGACGCCCTGATAGACGGTCGGCAGAAACCCGCTGCCCCACAGCGACTTGCCCGCACTCGGCGTCTTCCCGCCAGAAGACAGCACGACAAAGCCCGGCAGATTCGCGTTCTCGCTGCCGAGGCCATAGGTGACCCAGGATCCCATCGCCGGATAGCCAAGCAGCGAGTTGCCCGTGTGCATGAACAGCTGGGCCGGAGCGTGGTTGAACTGATCGGTGTGCACCGAACGAATGACGCAGATGTCATCGAGAATGGTCGTGAGATTCGGCAGCAGATCGCTGACCCACTGCCCCGTTTCGCCGTACTGCCTGTACGGGAACTGAGCTCCGAGCATTTTCGGCACGCCCTTGATGAACGCGAACCGTTTTCCTTCCAGGTATTCCTGCGGGCATTCGGTGTTATGCAGACGCTGCAGGTCCGGCTTGTGCTCGAACAGATCGACCTGCGAGGGCGACCCGGCCATATGCAGATAGATGATCGACTTCGCCTTCGCCGGAATCTTCCATGCGGGATCGGTCGCGGCTGTGGACTCGCCGTTCAACAGCGAACTCAGGGCGATCGCACCGAGTCCGAGTCCGGCCTGTCCGAAGAAATGCCGGCGGGTGGTGGCACGAACGGATTCGAGGCCGAGGGGGAGTGGTTCGTTCGTCATGGCTTCATTACCGTTTCATCGAGATTGAGCAGCACGTTTGCGACGGCCACGAGCCGGGCGTCGCCCCGCTCCACGCCTGCCGCCTTCAGCAGTTCCCCGGCATCGAGCAGATCGCCATCAAGTGACTCATACAGCTCGACGAGTCGATCGAGTTCCGCTTCGGTGGCTGGTCGAATGAGGACACGCCGGAAGCCGTGGGCGATTTGTGCGCGAGTCGTATCGCCGGCTTCTTCCATCCGCTTCGCCAGAGCCCCCGCGGCTTCCACGAAGGCGGTGTCGTTCAACGTGACGAGTGCCTGCAGCGGCGTATTGGTCCGCACCCGCCGCACCTGGCAGACCTCGCCGCTGCCGGCATCGAACGTGATCATCGCAGGATAGGGGCTCGTCCGTTTCAGGTAGGTGTAGAGAGCTCGACGATACCGGTCCGGCCCTTCGGCGTTCTGCCACGACTCGCCGCTGTAGGTCGACTTCCAGATGCCCTCCGGCTGCGGCGGCATCACCGAGGGGCCGCCGATCTTTTCGGTCAGCAGCCCGGAGACCGCCAGTGCCTGATCGCGGACGACTTCGGCCGGCAAACGGAAACGGGGTCCACGGGAGAGGAGTCGGTTGCGGGGATCGGCTTCGAGCAACTCGGGCGTTGCCTCGGAATCCTGTCGATAGGTTTGCGACATGACGATCGTTTTGAGCAGCTGCTTCATCGACCAGCCGTTCTCACGGAAGTCGACCGCCAGCCAGTCGAGCAGTTCCGGATGTGACGGGGGCGTGCCCTGCGTGCCGAAATCTTCTTCGGTTTCGACGAGACCAACTCCGAACAGCCGGGCCCAGAGACGATTGACCATCACCCGGCTCGTCAGCGGGTTATCCGCCTGCATCAGCCACTTCGCGACGGCCAGCCGATTCGGTTCGACATCTTCGGGAGCGTCGACAAACTCCGTCAGCACAGCCGGCTGGACTTCGTCCCCCTGATCCAGAAAATTCCCCCGGTTATGCAGCTTCGTAAGCCGCCGCTTCTTCGGCGGCAGCTCGAGCATTACCGGCGTCTTCGGAATGCTTTCCTGAATCGCCTTGAGTGCTTCCTCGGCTTCCTTAATCGCCGCCTCGTCCGTTTCCGGCTCGGATTTCAGTTCCTGCAGTTTCACCTGCTGCAACTCGAGTTGACGAGCCTGCCCGGCTGTCGGCGTCGGATAAAACGGAGCCTCGGCATCGGCGTCCTGCGTCTGATTGAAGAAGGCGTAGAACGAGTAGTAATCGTTGATCGTAATCGGGTCATACTTGTGCGAATGGCATTTCGCACAACCCATCGTCAGCCCCATCCAGACCTGCAGCGTGGTATCGACGCGGTCCTTCACGGCGGCCACGCGGAACTCTTCGTTGTCGGTGCCCCCCTCTTCGTTGGTCATCGTGTTGCGATGAAACGCAGTCGCCAGAATCTGCTCGGCTGTACGATCCGGCAGCAGATCCCCGGCCAGCTGTTCGATGGTGAACTGGTCGTAAGGCATGTCGTCGTTAAAGGCGTTGATCACCCAGTCGCGATACCGCCAGATGTCCCGGTGCCGGTCCTTTTCATAGCCCTTCGTGTCGGCGTAACGGGCCAGATCGAGCCACATCCGCGCCCAGCGTTCGCCAAAAGCCGGAGAAGCAAGCAGCCGGTCGACGACCTTCTCGTAGGCGTCCGGCGACTGATCCGCAACGAAAGCATCGGCTTCTTCGACAGTCGGCGGCAACCCGGTCAGATCGAGCGACACCCGACGAATGAGCGTGAGGCGATCGGCTTCGGACTGAGGTTTCAGCCCGGCGGCTTCGAGTTGCCTGAGCACGAAATGATCGATCGCACTGGCAGGCCAGTCGGACTGTTTGACCTGCGGTGGCTCGACCTTGACGGGCGGTGAGAACGACCAGTGCTCTTCGTACTCGGCTCCTTCAGCAACCCACTGGCGGAAGAGCGCGATCTCCTGTTCTGTCAGCGAATGCCCGGAATCGACGGGGGGCATGACGAGAATCGAATCATTGGTTTCAACGCGCGCGACCAGCTCGCTCTCGTCCGGCTCGCCCGGCACGATCACCCCGGCATCCACGGCAGCGGCCCGCTGATCAAGCCGCAGATCGGCCTTCCGACTCCCGGCGTCCAGCCCGTGACACGCCAGACAGTTTTTCGAGAGCAGCGGCTGAATATCACTGCTGAAATCAACCTTCTCCTTCGCTTCCACTCCCGTTGAAGCGGTGAGAAGAATCCCGCAGCACAAAGCAATTCGATTCATCATGAGCCCAGCATCCCGATTCCGTGTGTAATGGACCTGTTCAGCGTACCAGATCGGCGGACGCTGATGCCACTGTGACCCACCCGTGATATGATTGAACGTACCGCCACAGATTCCCGAGAAAGATCTTCACGGAATTGCGATGCCACTGCCCTTCGATTCACTCCCGATCAACAAGCTGACTCAACAGGGCCACGCGATGAGGGCATTTGTCATTATTTCCTCGATGTGGTTCGGACTCCTGTTTTGCGGTTGGATCTTTCTCGCAAGCGGACTGGCATTCCTAAAGATTCTTCAGTTTTTCTACCCGTCGATTCCCCATGGGACTGTGCATAGTCTGACTGGCCTATTCACGTCAGGACACTCGAATGTCGTTTTTGGGGTGTTGCTGACGACATTCCTGGCGGGGTTCGCGCTTACATGGCTTTGCGGTTTCTGCCTGTGCAGATTCGTTGCGAGAGCCGCCTGGAGACGGGGCTACCTCCGACAATTCATTGCGTTCATGGCGGCCTGGACTGCCCTCTCCATTATTGTTCTACGAATGAGTAACTCTTGGCTTCACCCATAGAATCACTCCCGATCAACAAGCTGGCTCAACAGGGCCACTTCGAAGAATTGATCCGTCGGGATTTTGAGCGGGATCAGCAGACGCTTGCGACCATTTTCGAGTTTGCTGTGACCGACTTTCGGACTGTGAAGCGAACGCCCGGGCATCAGCGGATTCTGGAGTGGTGTCTTGAAGCGGGGCTCGATCTTTCGAGCCGTGCGGGGTGGTTAAATCAGTCGGTCGTCTGTCTGGCAGCCGCGGCCGGGAATTCGGCGATCATCGAGCGGCTGCGTCAGCAGGGGCTGCCGGACGATCCGTTCGTCTGGGCCTCGGTGGGCAACATTGGCGAACTCATGAGACTGTCGCTAAGCGTCGACCTCGACTCGTTGCGTGATGCGAACGGATTCAATCTGCTGTTCAATTGCGCTCAGTCCGGTCTTGGTCGAAATGATCCGGAGATGAAGCAACAGCTGACGGAGACCTGCAAACATCTCCTGGATCACGGCGTGGAGGCTCAGTATGAGGTGCCGAACGCACTGCCGGTTTTCCCGGCGTTTCTCTGCGCCTGGACCGGGGGCAACGAGGAAATCATGCGCCTGCTGATTTCCGACGGCGGCATCACGCCTGAGCGTTTCCATCAGACACTCGAACACTGCCTCGAACCGCACCAGCGTTCCGGCGAGCCGTTCTACGATGTCGCCGAGGTGGTGCTCGAAGCAGGGTTTGACATCAACGCAATCCATCCGGAACAGGGCCGCACTCTGCTGCACGGGGCGGCCAATCGCGGAACGGTCAAAGCGGTCGCATGGCTGCTGAGCCGGGGAGCCGATCCGCATGCCCGCGATCGTGAAGGACGAACGCCGCTCCACGTCGCAGCGATGCGGAATACTTCAACGGCAGTGGTGAAGATGCTCCTCAACGCGGGGGCGAATGCGAACGCAGAAGATGATGCGAAGCGAATTCCGCTCGATTACGCCCGGGAGATGAACAGAAGGGCCCTCATCGACGTGCTGTCCGACGCCTGATCGATCCTCGCTGGACTCTTGGATTCCGTGCGATAATCAGTTGCACGCCGCCTTCGACCATCGAAAAAACTGCTGAAAAAGCACACCCCGCACCCCCTCGACAAATGTCGACACTTTTCTGAACTTTCTTCTGGCTTTTGGGTGTGCGCAAGTTCTATCGTCGGGAATGAGGAATACCGCCTTCGTTCTCCCAATTCAAGCCTCTGCACAAGCTGTTGTCGAGAACGGAGCGATCCGAGACTCACAACTTCTGACTGCAAGGTGATTGAGGGGCGAATGACCGGAGTGCTGCAGATTTTCCGGACTCTGTGGAATCGCGAAGCGGCGTGGTGTTCGACCGAACGGCGACCGTTCGCCGCGAGTGGGCGATCGATCTTTGCTGCGCCTCCACGCCGCCTGCGAAGGACGTGCCTGTCTGGTTCCGCTTCGGAAGTGTGTGAATCCCGACTCCTGCTCAGCGGCGAGACCGAAGACCAGGGAAGCGGAAACTCCGCCGATCTTCAGATCTCCGGCAGCACGGTTCTGGGACGAAATCTGGCGACCGGAATGTGGACAATGAGTCGGCATGACGGCTCTGGGATCATCAATCGAGAGATTGGCATCTGGACCCCTGACAAATCCTGGAGCTACATCAGCACCGGCGACTTCAACGGCGACGGACAGGCCGACCTGTTCGGCGTGGATCAGCGGGGTGAGCTTTACGTCAGTCTGATCAACGATGCAATTCTCAATGGTGAGGCGACGTTGCAGGTCCAGTCGTACGGCAACTGGGGAACGCAGGTGGCGTGGGTGGATGTTCGCATCGGGGATTTTAACGGCGACCAGCTCGCTGATGTCGCCGTCCGGAACTCGACCACCGGTCGCTGGGTGGTTGGTGCGAACACCGGGGAACAATTCTCGCTGGCAGTGGCGGGAACGTGGCCGACCTCCCGAACCTGGGTCGACGTTCGCGTGGGCGACTTCAACGGAGATGGCTCGGACGACCTGATTGGCCGCGATCTGCACAACGGTCGCTGGATGCTGGCCGAGTCCGACGGACAGGCTCAGCCGACCTTCACCTATGCCTACTACGCGGAGTGGTCCAGCTCGGTCGACTGGCGAGACGTGACAGTTGTCGATTTGAACCACGATGGCCGCGATGAACTTCTCGCCCGCAACGCCAGTGCTCAGGTCTGGTGGAACACACTGAGCACGGACGAAGGGGCGATCACCCAGAGTTACGGCAAGTACTCGAACAGTGCCGAGTGGACTGACTGGTCGATCATCGACACCGACAGCGAACGCCCGCCGATGGTTCTGGCCCGACACGTGGCGAGTGGATGGTGGTTTCTGGGAGAACGGATTGATGGGAAGCTCGTCGTCCGCCGCGTCAGCAAGTGGGCTCAACAGGTGGAATGGACCGATGTCTCGACCGTCGATCTGCGGAGAACCGGAAACTATCAGGTGATTGGTCGCAATCCGATCACGGGCGCCTGGGTTTCGTCCGATCTGATCCGTCCCTCCGTGGCGGCTCAGGCTGGGCTCGACTACGCGACCTCCGCCAAGGTCGCCTTCCGCTGGGATCCAACCGCGATCTGGAACAACGTAGGGACGACCGACGGACTCCCTCTGGGAGGGAAGGCTCCCGGATATGCGGAAGCAGTCGCTCCGGTGGACGACGATCCTGATCTGTCGCGCGTTCTGATTATCGGTGACTCGATTTCGATCGGTTACACCCTGACAGTGCGACAACAACTGGCCGGAATCGCCAATGTGCATCGACCGGCTGACAACGCGCGAATGACCAGCTACGGTCTCGAGAACCTCAGCAAATGGATCACGGTGAACGGCAGCCAGAGATGGGATGTCATCTATTTCAACTTTGGTCTGCACGACATGGTCTATGTCGACGAGAACGGGATTGGGACTACTCCAGAGCTGGGCACCTTTCGGACACCGCCCGATCAGTACCAGCAGAACCTCCTGCAGATCGCGACTCTGCTGCAGTCCACCGGAGCGACCGTAATCTTCGGCAATACGACACCGATTCCTGATGGAGCACCGAACCGGCCGCCAGAAACCGTCGACATCTTCAACCGGGCCGCAGCGGAAGTCATGGCGCAGCTCGGCATTCCGATTCTCGATCTCAACGGTTTCGTGGCGGGACATGCGATGCCACTGCATATTACTTCGGATATCCATTTCACCGAGTACGGCTACATGGAACTTGGAAAGGAAGTCGCGAGGCATCTTGGCGATGTCCTCAGCCAGCGTCCCTGAGCGACTGCGCCGAAGCTGACTTGTCGTGATATCGAACGTCGGGGATACTCGATCGAACACTCCGCTCCTCGATCCTCCTCCACGAAGAGACTTCTGCATGCGTTCTTTGGAATTCTCCATCGGCATCCCTCGCCTTTGTATTGTCGTAACGGGGGCATTTCTGCTCGGGTTACTGAGTGATTCCTCGGCTCGTTCCGCAGAGAATTTGACTCGGCCAAATATCGTGCTGATCCTCGTTGACGATATGGGCTATGGGGACCCGGGCTGTTACAACAAACAGTCGAAATGTCGCACGCCTCACATCGATCGACTCGCGGCGGAGGGGATGAAATTCACCGACGCCCACGCCGCCGGCGGAGTGTGCCACCCTTCACGATACGGGCTGCTGACGGGCCGGTATCCGTTCCGGCATCAACGCAACTGGCACCACGAGCCGCTGATTGCTGAAAACGACGAAACCATTCCGGAGATGCTTAAGCGGGCGGGCTACTCCACCCACATGGTCGGCAAATGGCACCTCGGCTTCGACAATGGTCCAGACTACGACTTCGCGAAAGGCCTGACCGGCGGCCCCGTCGATCGCGGTTTCCAGACCTACTTCGGCATGCCGGCTTCACTCGATATTCCGCCCTACTACTACATTGAAGGACGAACAGCTTCTCCCCAGCCCACCCTGCCAATCGCGGCCAATGCGTCACCCGGATGGAGTCCCATTCAGGGGGCGTTCTGGCGTGCCGGACTTCGAGCGGGCAACTTCATCATGGAAGACGTGCTCGACGAGTTTGGACGGCATGCGGTCGAGACGGTGGAGACGTCATTCTTGAAAGAGCAGCCGAGCTTTCTCTATCTGGCGCTGACCGGTCCGCACACACCCTGGTTGCCGGCTGAGGAATTCCGCGGCAATGGAGGAGCCGGCCTCTACAGCGAATTCGTCGCCCATGTCGATGCGGTCGTCGGACGAGTTGTCGAGGCGGTCAACGCCAGCGGCGAAGCGGACAACACGATGGTCATCTTTTCCAGCGATAACGGCCCTGTCTGGTACGAGAACGACGAGGAGCGATTTCGGCACGACAGCACCGGTCCGCTGCGAGGCATGAAAGGCGATGCGTGGGAAGGCGGACATCGCATGCCATTTTTGATTCGCTGGCCGACTCAACTGCGGGGCTATTCAGAGTCGGATGAACTCATCGGCTTCGTCGATCTCCTGCCCACGCTCGCGGAGATCACGGCCACGGAACTTGAAACGCCCGAGCGAATCGATGGACGCAGTTTCGCCGCCCTGCTCGATCTGCCTGCGAAGGAGCCGTGGCCACGTGGGGAACGGGTTATGCTGCAACATCACAGCGGCAGCGTAATTCGGGCCGGCTCGTGGAAACTGATCACACATCTCGGCTCGGGAGGATTCTCGAAGCCAAGCAAGGAAACACCGCAGCCGGGCGGGCCGAAGGGGCAGCTGTACGACATGGTTTATGACCGTGGCGAGGTCGACAACCTCTGGCTCGAACACCCGGAAATCGTCGAGAAACTGACGCGGCAGCGTCAGGAAATCATCGACGCTCACGAGTAGCGGCTCGGCCCGTGCGATCGGCACAACCGGTTCAGCTTCAACCGATTCCCGGGTTCAAACGGCCGGCACTTTCCAGGCAGGTGACAACACTTGGCGGGCGTTCGTAAGATGACGGCTGCACGTCTTCACGCTCGCATCTGAGCGGCCAATGCCCTGTGAACTTCTGCCTGAAATCGAATCGATGTCTTCGCTCTCGCCTGAAGAATGGACCCGCTATCTTCACGAACATATTCCGGTCAGTAGGGCCATGGCGATTACCGTTCTGACCGCGGAGCCGGACGAGGCGGTGATTCAACTTCCGTTGACTGAGAATCTGAATCATCGCGAGACCGCATTCGGGGGCAGTATCTCGACGGCAGGCATCCTCGTCTGCTGGCTGCTGTTTAATATCCGCATGCGGGAAATGAACGAATCCCCGCGGCTTGTCGTCCGCAACAGCAACACGTCGTTTCTGAAGCCGATCGCCGACAGTTTTACCGCGAGCTGCCGGTTTGATGATGCCGCCGCCTGGGCTCAGTTTCTGAAGATCTACCAGAAGAAAGGCCGAGGCAAACTGTCGTTAACCTCGGAACTCTCTTCCGCCGGGGAACGCTGTGCGATTCACTCCGGCGAGTTCGTCGCCCTGCGACACGACTGACTCCTGTCGCCGAAGGGATGATTCAGGAGTCGCTGTCGTCGGCCTTCTTTTTCTTGGCGGCCTTCTTTTTCGTGCTCTTCTTCTTGGCCGATTTCTTTTTGGTGGCTTTCTTCGTTGCCTTCTTTGCGGCTTTCTTCTTTCCTGACTTGGCCGCTTTGGCTTCAATCCACTCCAGCGCCTGTTCCAGCGTCACCGATTCGAGATCGGTATCTTTGGGAATCGTGGCGTTGATCTTCCCGTGCTTCACGTACGGCCCGTAACGACCTTCGAAGATGCCGATAACTTCTTCGTCCTCGGGATGCTTGCCGAGTTCGCGGATCGGCTTGGGAGCTTCCTTGGTGCGAGCCTGTTTCAGAAGTTCGACGGCCAGATCCAGCCCCACGGTCAGAACGTCAACATCCTTCGGAAGTCCTTTGTACTTCCCGGAATGCTGAACGTAAGGACCGAAGCGGCCGATGCCGGCTTTCACGACCTTGCCGTCTTCCGGATGCTGCCCCAGCGTCCGTGGCAGTTCCATCAGTTTGATGGCGGTATCGAGCTCGATCTTCGTCGGGTCAATATTCTTGGGGATGGAGACTCGTTTAGGCTTCGTCCCGTCTTCCTGCACTTCTCCAAGCTGGAGATAAGGACCAAACGGTCCACTCAGGACGAAGATGGGAAGTCCCTCTTCGGGGTGCATGCCGATCGACTGCGGCCCCTGCTCTTTCAGCAGGAACAGCTTCTGAGCCAGTTCCTGGTTCACGTCGGCCGGCGAAATTTCCTGCGGCAACGAGGCTGTCTTCTGCTCGCCGTTTTCTTCTTTTTCCAGATAGGGGCCGTAGCGCCCCACCCGAACGGAAGAATCCAACCCGGCGAATTCCAGCGTGCAGGCTTTGCGGGGATCGATCTTCTCCTCGCGGGTTTTCACCTGTTCAACAAGCCCATCCTCGCCACCGTAGAATCGTCCGAGATACGGCACCCGCTGCGCCTGGCCGTTGGAGATGTCGTCCAGCGTCTGCTCCATACCGGCGGTGAATTGCGTGTCGACCAGATTCGGGAAATTCTCTTCCAGCAGCCGTGTCACGGCCATGGCGGTGAAGGTGGGAATCAGCTGATTGCTGTCCTTCCGCACGTAGCCGCGATCCTGGATCGTGCTCAGAATACTGGCGTAGGTCGACGGACGTCCGATGCCTTCCTCTTCGAGCTTGCGAACGAGCGAAGCTTCGGTAAATCGAGCAGGCGGTTTGGTTTCATGACCAACCGGATCGAGCTGAGAACAGTTGAGTGGTTCCTGCTCTTTCAGGTCCGGCAGCATCGCATCGCGGTCGTCGAGAGCCGCTTCCGGATCGTCGCTGCCTTCCACGTAGGCTCGAAAGAAACCGGGGAAGACGACCTGACGGCCCGTGGCACGGAACTTCGCATCATCAACTTCGACGGTCACGTTCAGGAATTTCAAGCGGGCTTCGGCCATCTGACAGGCCATAGTCCGCTTCCAGATCAACGCATAGAGCCGGGCTTCGGCGCCGCTGAGCCGCAGCTCCTCGGCTGTCCGCATGTCGGTTCCGGCGGGTCGGATCGCTTCGTGAGCTTCCTGTGCATTCTTCGATTTGCCGGTGTACTGCCGCGGGCTGTCGCTCAAGTAGTTATCGCCATACAAATCCTGAATCCGGCTGCGTGTGGCCTGCACCGCTTCAGAAGAGAGTGCCACACTGTCGGTTCGCATGTAGGTGATGTAACCGTTTTCATACAACCGCTGGGCGGTCTGCATCGTTTGCCGAGCCGTCATGTTCAACTTGCGGTTCGCTTCCTGCTGCAGCGAACTGGTAATGAACGGAGCCGGCGGTTTGCGGTTCGACATCCGCTCTTCAATTTCGCCAACCGACCAGTCCGCTTTCAGCAGGCGTTCCTGCAGCGACTCGGCTTCCTGCTGATTCAGCAGCAGCACGTCGGCTCCCGGCTTCAACTTGCCGGTCGCTTCATCGAAGTCCTTCCCGGTCGCCAGCCGTTTGTCATCCACGGAGTGCAGAATCGCTTCGAACTGTCCGCCGGCTTCGGTTCGCAGGGCCGCTTTCAAGTCCCAGTAGGTCGCCGAATGGAAGGCGAGCCGCTCGAGTTCCCGCTGAACGAGCAGGCGCACGGCAACCGACTGCACTCGACCTGCCGACAGGCCACGGGCGATCTTCTTCCACAGCAGCGGACTGAGGGTGTAGCCGTACAGCCGGTCGAGAACACGTCGCGTTTCCTGGGCTTCGACGAGATCTTCGTTGATGTCGCGGGTGTTGCGAATCGCTTCCTGGATGGCCGTTTTGGTAATTTCGGAGAAGACCATGCGGCGAACACGAACCTTCGGTTCGAGCAGCTGCACCAGGTGCCAGCCGATACTTTCCCCCTCGCGGTCTTCATCGGTCGCGATGATGAGTTCTTCGGAATCCTTGAGAAGGTCTTTCAGCTCCTTGATCAACTTCTTCTTTTCAGAAGGGACCACATACAGGGGCTCGAACTCCTTTTCGGGATTCACGCCGAGCGTCGCCCAGGACTCCTTTTTATATTTGGACGGAATATCCGCGGCCTTGGCGGGGAGATCGCGCACGTGTCCCACGCTGGCTCGAACGATGTAATCGTTGCCCAGAAAGCTGCCGATCTTCTTTGCCTTCGCTGGGGATTCGACGATCACCAGCGCCTTGTAGTTCCCGTTCTTCGCCACCATAAGCGCGCAGCTTGCCTCCATCGTGACGCGACCATCGGCCATGGCGGCGTCTTTGGGTTACACTCGATCGGCGCGGTCCTGTCGAATGAAGAGGGAGCGTCTTCGCATCCGTTCCTCCAACGGCGACCGCGGGCAGAATCGACAAAGGGTTAAATGATTGCAGGGCTGACTGTCAAGGCTGCGACTCTCGGCAAGAATGGTCGAAACTCGCTTGTCGGAGGATGCGAAAATTAATTACAGTCCGGCTTCGACTCCTTTCCGCCATCGTAAGCGATGGCGGTTTTTTCGCTCAGAGCAGTTTGTAAGGATACAGGATGAAGTCTCCGTTCGCGGTCTTTCGCAAACACCAGAAAGTGCTGATGGTCGCCCTCACCGGGCTGGCGATGTTTGCCTTCATTGTCCTCGACTCTCTGACACAGAACATGGCCGCCTTCCCACCGATCTTCGGTGCTCTGGTCGGCGTCGGGCTCGGCTGGCTGATTGTTCGAAACTCGAAATACACCTGGGTCGCACTCACGGTCGGCGGCTTCGCCGGCGCTCTGATCGGCCTGCAATTCCAGTCGAATTCGACCACCCAGGCTGCAGTCACGACTTCGTTCGGATCGATCAGCGAAGTCGAACTTCAGAACGCCGCCCGCCGACGGGAAACGGTCAACCAGTTCCTCGTCCAGGCGTTCCGCGCCGCTCATGCCGGGGAAGAAAACCCTCAGATGTTCATGCTGCAGAACTACCTGTTCGGCGGCAACGGCGATCCGCAGCAGGAAGCCCTGATGCACATGCTGATGATGCGGGAAGCCGATAAAGTCAACTTTTATGTCAGCGATCAGCAGGTCTCCGATTACATCAGCCAGGCGACTTCGAACAAGCTGAGCGGCGGCGATTATGTCAAGATTCTTCGTCAGATGGGTCTTAGCGACAATGATCTGTTCAACCTGATTCGCGAGCAGATCGCTTCGCAGAGCCTGCGTCGTGAGCTCATGCCGCGTTATGTGGCCACGCCCGAAAACTTCTGGGATTACTACCAGAAGATGAACGTACGCCAGGAACTGGCGACTGTTTCAGTCGCCGTGGAAGCTTTCAAGTCCGAAGTCGGTGAACCGACCGATGAAGAACTGAAGGCCCTGTTCGAGGAACACCGCGAGAAGTTCCCCTCCGGTTCCAATCCGGGTTTCCGTCAGCCGCCTCGCGTGAAACTGGCCTATCTTGAAGTCGACTACGACACCGTCGCCAAGTCGGTTCCAGACGTCACTGATGAAGAAGTGAAGGCTTACTACGAGGCAAATAAAGAGGACTACCGCAACCAGACCGCCGATCCGTTTCCGTCGCAGTTCGACGATGAGATGGAAGGTGTGGACGGTGCCAATCCCTTTGAAGCTCCGGGGCTGAATCCTCCGATGCTCGCTCCGGGTCTGCCCGCGCCTGTCGGCACTGAGACGCCAGCTACGGAAACGGGCGACCTGCCAGGTCCGGCCATGACGCCGCCGGCTTCAAACTCGGAAACGCCAGCCCCGGCAACGCCTTCAAACCCGCCGCAGCCGGAATCGACTTCAACGCCGGCTCCGGAAGGAACCACCTCGGCTATTGAACGCAGCCCGTTTGGCAAGTCGTTTGCATTGATCCAGGATCAGCCAGCCCCGTCGGAGGGAACTCCTGCTCCGGCAGGGACTTCGACTCCGCCGCCCGCAACGACCTCAACGCCGGCTCCGGAATCGACTTCGAAGCCTGCTCCCGCGCTGACTGCTCCTGCTCCGGCAGACACGTCGACGCCCGCACCGGCATCGACGACCACCCCACCCCCGGCGACGACCACCCCACCCCCGGCGACGACCTCGACGCCGGCTCCGGAAGGAACGTCGACAATGACGCCGCCGGCCGCTGCCGAGCCGCTGCCGGAGTTCCAGCCGCTGGATGATGCACTGAAAGACAGAATCCGCAGCCAGATCAAGCGTGAGCGCGTGATGGCGAAGATTGGTGAAATTACACAGAACGCCCGCGGTGGACTGTTCAACATCGTCTCCAAATATGCGGGAGCCGATGAGAAGAACAAACAGCAAGTCGCCGAAGAGATCCGGAAGGCCGCTCAGGCTTATGCCCGGGAAAACGGGCTTCGTTATGTCGAAACCCCGTTCCTGTCTCCGGAAGAATTGCAGGAATCGGAAGATCATCCGATCGGAGGTTCAACCGAGCCGATTTCCATTCGCTTCCAGCGTGAAAACGCCCGGACGGTCGTCGAACAGCACTTCAGCGGCCCGGATCTGGCTTCCATTGAACGCCAGCGATACCTGATCTTCGAAGCCGAAGACCCCTCGACGTTGAATCGTTTCCTGCACTGGCAGGTCGCCTTCAAACCCCAGCACGTTCCCACCTGGGACGAAGAGGGCGTGAAGGAGCAGGTCCGCGAGGCCTGGGTGACGATTAAAGCACGGGAACTGGCTCGAAAACGGGCGGACAAAATCGCAGAGATCCTTCGCAACGCCAAGGATCAGACCTGGAAAGAAGCCCTTACCGATGTGACCGAAACGGGCAAAGAAGGCGGACAGAAGCTGAACGTGGCCTACACGAGCCCATTCAGCTGGCTGACCCGTTCCTCGGCAGCGAACCCGAACCCGTTCGCACCGCCGCCGCTGGAACTGCCGGAACTGCCGATGATCTTCGGTGGAATCAGCGATGAGTTCATGGAAACGGTCTTCCGGGATCTGGAACCGGGAGAGATTGGCGTCACCGAGAGCGCAGACGGACGCTATCTGCACGTCGTCCGCGTGGACAATCGCACGGATCTTGAAGAGGTTCGGGCCTCGTTCCTCGCGGCTCAGGGAAGCCTGTTCTCGCCGTTTTCTCCGTTCCAGATGATGACTTACGAGGATTCTCGTGATCTGGTTCGGCAATGGAACTCGGATATTTACGAGAAGTACGAGGTAAAATGGGTCGAGAACGAATCGGAGTAACCGGGAGATTCCCGATTTCGCCGAGTCTGAGAATTGATCCTCTTGCATTGCGAAAAGTTTCTGGAACAATCCACTTCATTCCCCGCGATAAAAAATGGCATTGAAAGCATGTCTATTTATTGATAGGCTGCGCCTAACGGTGCCATTCCACGCCCCAATGAAGTGAGATTCCCGCCGGACATACGCAATGCATATCGAACTCGAAGTCAGCAATAAACGATCCAACGTCAAACGGCTTGTGATCCGGGAACGTGCCATCATCGGTCGTCAGAATCACTGCGATATCCGCGTGGTTTCCGGCGAACTGAGCCGCGAGCACTGCCGGATCGAAGTGGATCACGACGATGCTCACCTGATCGATCTCGGCAGCACAAACGGGACGTATCTCAATCGTAAAAAGCTCGAACCGCATCAGCCGTACGGGCTGACCGAAGGGGATACGATCCAGCTGGGCCCCGCTGCGTTTTCCGTCCACATCGTCCACGAATCGGAAACGCTGAAGGAGCACGAAACGATCTCCTCTCTTTCCGATGAGACCCTCACCGGCGACCTGGACAGCCACGTCAGCAGCTCTCACGTCGGCGCAGGCGACGAAACGATTCCTGCCGGGGAACAGCAATCCGTGGCCGAGCCGAGTTTCACCGAGGAAGAGCTCGAAGATCTCATCGACGAAGACGAAGATTCCGACTCGTTTCTGGCCGGTGTGACGTCGGATAACGACATGGAAACGGTCGAAAACGACGACGATGCCTACGACAAGTTCCTCAGCGATCTTTAAGAGCTGATCGAACCGTCTCAGTATCGTTGCACTTCGACGCCGTCCGCGTTCTTAAAGGCGGTCCGCACCTGTTCGCTGAATTGTGCAGGTGCGTCGAATTCCGGAGCAGCCTCCGGTGCTGCTTTGAGAATGCCGGAACTGGGCTGAATCTCCAGGACGCCTGCCACTCGCCAGCTTCCCCGCTGATCCCGGTTCATCTGCAGTGAGGTGCGGATCCAGTCACGGCCATGCCTGAGCTTCGCCGTGACGACCGCGGAAGAACCTTCCCGCTCCACACCTTCGATTCGGATGCTGACGGCTGAGGGGTCTCCCGTCCCGTAGAGTGCCTCGTGTTTGACCATTCCCTTGAGATAGGCCTGAGCACGCGTTCGAATCATCGAGCTGTCGAACCGCGTCAAATAACCAATCGTCAGCAGGGCCACGCCAGCGGCGACGAGCCCGACCGCCAGAAGTTCGGTGAACGAACGTTGACGCGGTTGCATGGTCGGTCTCTGAAGGGCCCGAACTCGCTCAGGCACCTGGACGGAGCTGCCAGTAAGCCGAGAGGACTTCGTAGAGATCTTCAGAAACCTGAATCTCATCGTCTTCGAAGTCGGTCAGCCATGTTCTGCGGAAGCGAGTCGCGTCTGCGAGGGCGGCGCAGACTTCGCCGAGCCGGACTTTGACCTGCGGCTCTTCGACAGCACCGCAATCCTGTTCGCCAGTGTAGAGCTTAAGACGTGGTCGCATCGACATCCTTCCATGGAGTCGTGGTCGATTCTCGGCAGTTTCCAACCCTGAAACTACTCCGGGTATCTCAAAGTATCGGCAGTCCGATTCGATCGACTTTACGCGAAATACCGAGCAGAACGGTTGTAGGAGCACCCGCCTTCAAGCTGGGGCGAGAACGCAAATTGGGCTCAAGACATGAGGCAGTGATTATTGGCCATCGTGATGCCGGACAGCATCGAGCCAATAATGCCCAGAAAGCCCTGATCGGTGCCGCACAGATAGAGACGTTCGATGCCCGTGGTCCCGTCGAGCCGCTTCACCGGAGCTCCGTACACGCAGCCGTTCATGTGACTGGTAAACCGGCGGATGGTCCTCGGCGTGAAGGCATCGGTATCGAGAATATGCTCACGATAGTCCGGCAAATGCCGAAGAGCAGCGTCGCGAATCCGCTTCGTCCACTCTTCCTTCGCGGCCTGATACTCGTCATCGGGCAGACTGAGCCAGTAGTCGTGGTTAGCCAGTGCGGTGATCCGCATCACCCCTTCCGGCAGTTGTTCATCGTACCGGAAGTTATTCGGCGAGCAGATGATGCCGCTCTGTAGATCGCACGGCTCATTCGGCTTCCGGTAGTGAAACTGATCGCTCTCGCAGTAGAAGATAATGGTCTCGTCGTGTCCCAGATCAGCTGGCTGTACGTCGATGACGTCGATCATCTCGTTGAATGTGACGACGCCGGGCTGCCGCTCATCTTCGGGAACCGGAATGCCATCTCCACACAGGGAAGCCGTCTCGGCCAGTCCTGCAGAGGAAAGGATCCGATCGGCTGTCAGTTCGTCGCCATTCTCGAGGCGGACGCCGACGGCTCGTCCGTCTTCGACCACGATCTCCTCGACCCCGGCTCGCAGCTTCAGCTCGCCGCCGAGTCCCCGATACTTCTTGACCAGTGCCTTCATGATCGGTCGCACCCCCTTGAACGGGCGGCCGAATCCCTCCATGAAGATGCTCTTGTACATGATGACGAACTGGTTCAGGTCCATGTCGTCGGCCCGGGCACTGCCGTAGAACATGAGCGGGCAGAAGAGCATATCGACCAGCAGCGGATCGCTGAGGTAACTGGACACGGTTTCCCGAGCAGAAACAGCCTTCTGGCTCAGGTCGAGCTCGTTGAAGTCGAGCAGGAACTGATGCAGCCGACGGAAGGCATCGATCTGAGCAGGAAAGTGCTCCGCGATTTCCGATTCGAGCAGTGAGAAATCGTTATTGAAGCGGAGTTTTGCTCCGGGGAAGACAACCGATGAGCCGTTCTGTTCACAGAGAGAGAAGTCGTCCCAGGACATCCGCAGCTGTCGGAGCAATTTGCTGAGCGGACCGGTTTTCGTGCCGGCTTTGGCGAAGTTGGTGATGGCGTGCAGTCCGACATCGTGATCGCGACCGCGAAGGCGATAGAACGAGTTCAGACCACCAATCGTCCAGTGCTTCTCGAGAACGCAGACCTTCTGATCGAAGTAAGCCAGGCGAATCCCGGCGGCCAGCCCCGAAAGACCGGCGCCGATGATGATCGTATCGTAATGCAACGATGAGGCTCCAAGATTCACAAGCGCCAGTGAGGTCGGTTCGCCATTCGACGGAGAGGCACAGGCAGACGCCCGTGGGTGCCTGCTTCCGGAATTCTATACAGACCAAGGCCTGAGGGCGTAGGAGGACGCACCTGCCGGGTGCCCCAACTTACAGCATCCTGGTTGTTAGATGGTTAGGCCATCTCTTGATTGGACGTCAAATACCGCTTCGCCCACGGCTGCGCCGCCCCGAAAGAATCTTTCGGGGCCTCCCCATTGGGAGCAGCAGGGCACTTGGACAATGTTGGCATCGTCCGTCACCCCGCTGAACGTGACGACGTACGACCGACAATTCGCATGGCCGCCGGGTCGGTTCAGGCGTCTTTCAGACGCGGCGTGAGGTAATCGACGGTGCTCTGCATCGTCACCAGATGATGATAGTCTTCTTCCGGGATCTGAATGCGGTACTGCTTGCGGAGTTCCATGACAATGTCGAGGAAGTCCATCGAATCGAGTTCCATCTGGTCGCGGAAGGGCTTTTCATCGTCCAGATTCGACAGGTCTTCGTCGGGAGCGATTTTGCTGAGGATGTCGATGATAACCTGCCGGATTTCTGCCGGTGTCATGCAATACTTCTCCAAATGGTTTCGAGACTTGAGTTCGTGAAATCGGATCGGAGGAAACGCAACGGAAGCCTGTTGAGCTTCATCTGGTGCGGCCTCGAACTCCGCAGGTACGGGGGAAGCTGCCGAAAGTCGGTCAGCAACAGAGCCGTACGAAGAACACTCCCGTGAACGGAAGCTCCGGACTAACCGGTGAACTTCCTGACAATCAGAACCGAATTGATTCCGAGCATCCCGAACGAGTTGTTGAGAATGTACTCGACGTTCGGTTTGTGAACGGGGTGGTTGACGACGAGTTGATCCAGAGCACACTCCGGGTCAATGTTATCGAGGTTGATTGTAGCGTGAACGGTATCGTCTTCAAATGATGGGATATTCCCCAGCAGCTCCAGAGCCCCGGCTGCTCCCATCGCGTGCCCGATAAAGCTCTTGGTGTTATTGATTCGCGTATTCGTGCATTCGCCGAATACGGCCCGCAGAGCCTTACATTCTTCGATATCGCCCTGCTCGGTGGCAGTAGCGTGGCTGCTGACAATGTCGATCTGATTCGGCTCCAGTTCCGCCCGCTTGAGGGCCAGCCGGATGCACTGCTCCTGACGCTTGGGATCGGGCAGCACGAAATCCTTGGCATCGGAATTCATGGCGTAGCCGACGATCTCGCCGTAAATCTTCGCACCGCGGGCCAGAGCATCGTCAAGACGCTCCAGCGTGCAGATTCCGCCCCCTTCGGCGACCACGATGCCGTTTCGATCCTGATCAAACGGGCGGCTTGCTTTCGTAGGGTCATCGTGCCGGGCCAAAGCTCCCTGGCTCTGGAAACTGGCGAAAATGCCGAAGGTATGAATGCTCTCGGACACCCCGCCGGCAATTGCGAGATCGACTTCGCGAAGGCGAAGCATCTGCACGGCCTGAATGAAGCCGGCGTTGCCTGCTGCACAGGCGGCTCCGATGGTCAAATGAGGCCCGGTAATTCCCAGGCTGATCGTAACTTCCCCGGCTGCATTGTTGGCCACGGTGCGGGGATTGTGATGATGTGTCCAGACCGAGGTGTCGTAGTCGAACTTCGAAATCTCGTAGACTTCGTTTTCGGTCTCGACGTTTCCGTGCTCCGTGATGCCCAGATAGACACCGACCCGGTCTTTTTCGACCTTCTCCCAGTCGACGCCGGAATCGATGACCGCCTCATTGGCACAGTAAACGGAAACCGAACCGACACGGGTACCGCGGCGAAGGTCGCGCCGCTTCTGATGCTTCAGCGTGTCGAAATCGCAGACGCCCGCCAGAACCGGGCCCATGTAGCGGGTTTCGTAGGGAACCACGCCGGACCGGCCGGCCAGCAGATTCTGCCGAAACTCCGAGAGCGAATTGCCATTGGGCGAGGTCAGGCCCACCCCGGTAATCACAATTCGGTCGCTGTTGGGATATCCGTCCGCCATTGAAGTTTCCGCTCATCCATCGTGCAGGGCAGACGGGTCATCTGCCGCCTCTGAAGAGATGAAAGGGTGAGACTCCCGGTGAGAAGTCCACGGATACGATGATCACGCCGGCTGCGACGCCGGATTGTGGCAGTGATCCCAGCCCCGGGCAGGGCTCGGTGCTCCTCTCATCTGAAGCTAGGAAAAGTAACGGCAAAACGGTCGACTCACAAGCCAGCCGGCGGGCAAAGCAGCAGATCCCCCACAAATTCCAAACCCCCGACCTGCAAATCAATCTCAGGGCCCGGCGAGGTCGATAATTGAGACTAGATCCCCGTCTCCATTTCGCGGATGCGACCGTTTTCGGCGACAAAATCCGTTGAAAGAACCTCGGGGAGGCGCTACCATGGCCCCATTGAGATTTAATCTCATCTCCAGAACAAAGAGAGTCTGTATGAATTGCGGCCCAGAAGTTGTTCCCATTGAAGCCCTCGAAACGGGTGCGGCCGGCGTCATTATCGACGTTTCCGGCGATGAGCGAACCGTGAGCCGTCTGGCCGAGATGGGGATCCGTTGCGGCTGCGAATTCACGGTGAAACGCAAAGACTGTCCGACACTGATCACGATCAACGGTCACGACATTCTGCTTCGCTGCGGTCAGACTGCCATGATTCTGGTTTCCGCACAAACAGCTTCCCAACTCGCCTGAAACTCGCCTTACGCCCTGCCAGAGGTCACGTTCAGGTCTGAATCACCGTAATGCATCCAGACAGGGTGCTTACTCGCACCTCGACCTGAATGGGAATCTTCGTCTCCAGCCAGCCCGGCGAAACGACATTGAACGGATCGTCAATGCCCCACCTGAATGAGCTCAAAGAGCGGGACATCGCTGTCGTCGAAGACATTGCGGGCACCGATTCGGTCGCCATGCGACTGATGGAGATGGGAATTATTCCCGGCGAAGAGATTGAAATGATCGGACGGGCCCCGCTGGGGGATCCGCTGGAGTTTCGCATCTCCGGTTATCAGCTTTCCCTTCGCAAGTCCGAAGCGGCCCGGGTCACGGTTCGCTTCGCCACCCCCGAGTAATTCCGCGACGAGTCGGAACTCGGATCCGCCCCTCCACGAGGACACCGCCGCATGTCGGGATCGATCGCCAGGCCTGAATCCAATACGCCGTCACAGGACTCCGCCAAACCGCGGGACTCTCGCTCCGTTCACGTGGCACTGATCGGCAATCCCAATACCGGCAAAAGTACGCTCTTCAATGCGCTGGCCGGAATGAACGCCCGTGTCGGCAACTATCCGGGCGTGACCGTCGAGAAGAAAGTCGGTCGCTTCCGCCACGCCGGGCACGAGGTTCATCTGATCGACCTGCCGGGAACGTACAGCATTTCTCCCCGCACGGCTGACGAAATGGTCTCCGTGCGCGTCCTGCTCGGAACGCAGCCGCAGGAAAAGCCAATCGATGCGGCCATCTGCATTGTCGATGCGACGCACCTTGAGCGGAACCTGTACCTGTTCAGCCAGATTCTAGACTTGGGCGTGCCGTCCATTCTCGTACTCAACATGTGGGATGAAGTCCTGAAGAGCGAGACGAGTATCGATGTGGCCCGGCTGCAGGAGCGGCTCGGTATTCCGGTGATCACCACCGTGGCCCGCAAAGGGATCGGCGTTGATCAGATCAAGGACGCGGTTGTCGAACTGTTCGATGAATCGAAACCGCAGACTTCCCGGCGTCCGGAACTGTTCCCCGAGAACTTCCGGGCGGCTCAGCAGAAGCTTCACGCCGAAGTCGAAACACGCACCGGTCGTGCCCTGCCCCACTATCTGGCAGAACGACTGCTGCTCGATGTCCACGGCGAAACCGAACGCGAAATCCTGCAGGAAGACCGGTCCCTTAATCCACTGATCAAAGAGCTGCGGGACGATCTGGCACAGAACAACTGCCCGATTCCGGCGATTGAGCCGCGAGTCCGGTACGGCTGGGCTCGTCAACTGCTCGATGGGGTCATCACCAAACCTGTTAACGGGCACCTGAAGCAGAAGAAGGATCACCTCGATGCCTGGCTGACACATCGTGTGATGGGACCTGTGATCTTCGCGGCCATCATGCTGCTGATGTTCCAGGCGATCTACAGCTGGGCTGGCCCGCTGATGGACGCGATTGAGTCCGTACAGGGTGTCGCCGCTGATGCGGTCATCTCGGCCATGGCTCCCGGGGCCCTCCGCAGTCTCATTGTCGATGGACTTATCGCCGGCGTCGGTTCGGTCATTGTCTTCCTGCCGCAGATCGCGTTTCTGTTTCTGTTTATCGCGATCCTCGAAGACTGCGGCTACATGTCGCGAGCCGCCTACATCATGGACCGGCTGATGACGAAAGTCGGCCTGAGCGGGAAGTCGTTCGTGCCGTTGATGTCGTCGTATGCGTGTGCGATTCCGGGCATCATGGCGACCCGAACCATTGAAGATCGCCGCGACCGGTTTGTGACCATGCTCGTCGCACCGCTGATGAGCTGCTCGGCTCGCTTGCCGGTGTACCTGCTGATGATCAACGCCTTCATCCCGAGCGAAGCCATGCTTGGCGGGATGCTGAATCTGCAGGGTGTGGTTCTGTTTGTCTTCTATCTGCTCGGTGCGGTGGTCGCGGTTCCAATCGCCTGGATCCTGAAAAAGACCTGGTTCAAGGGCGAGCCTGCTCCGTTCGTAATGGAACTGCCGAGCTTCAAGTTCCCTTCCCCGCGAGTCGTCTTCTACCGCGTTTACGACCGAGCCAAGGCTTTCCTGAGCCGGGCGGGAACGCTGATTTTCCTGACCACGGTCATTGTCTGGGCACTCGGATACTTCCCGGGTGATCATTCCCAGCTCGATCAGGTGATGGCTCAACTGGAGAGCCCGGATGTCGAAGAAGGCACCCCGGAAGAGGAAGAACTCGAAGACGAGCGGCGGCAACTCTCCGCCACGCTTCTGGACCAGAGTTTCCTTGGTCGGGCGGGTCATGCGATCGAGCCGGTGGTTCGACCGCTGGGCTGGGACTGGCGTCTCGGCATCGGCACGCTGGCATCGTTCCCTGCCCGAGAAGTCGTAATCGGAACTCTCGGCACGATTTTCAGCCTTGGCGGCGATGTCGATGAGAGTGATACTCGTCTGATCGATCGCCTGCGGTCGGCCCGTCACGAGAACGGGGAGCCGCTGTTCAATGTGCCGGTCGCGTTGTCGGTGATGGTCTTCTTCGCGCTGTGTGCCCAGTGTGGAGCGACCCTGATGGTGATGCGACGCGAGACCAACAGCTGGAAATGGCCGGTCTTCTCGTTCACCTACATGACGCTGCTGGCCTACGTGGGGGCGTTGCTGACTTATCAGATCGGCATGCTCATCCTGGGGAGCTGAGTGATGAACTTCGACTGGCAGACCGTCGTGGCCCTGCTGATTGTCGCGTTCGCGGTCGTGCTGCTCGTGCGTCGTCTTCTGCGGAAAGGCGGCCCGGGATGCGGTTCCTGTGAGTTCGCGGCTGGAGCCGGGGGCAAATCTCAGGGGGATTTGATACAACTGACGGATAACACCAACCGTTCAGAGAAGTAATCCCGCCGTCGCTGCTCTGGTCAGCCGGCCTTGAGAGAAGGAATTCGCCATGGATCCGCGCCATGAGAAGCTCGCTCATATTCTCGTCAATCACAGTTGCCGACTGCAGTCCGGCGAACAGGTTCTGATCGAGGCGTTCGATCTGCCCGAGATGAATCTGCTGCAGTGCATCGTCCGCGAAGTCCGCAAGGTCGGGGCGATTCCCCATGTCCAGCTTCGCGGCAATGCGATCACGCGAACGTGGTTGCTGACCGCAGACGAAGCGACCCTTTCCGCGGCCGCCGCGATCGATGCCGATCGCATGAAGCAGATGCAGGCTTACATTGGCGTCCGCGCCTCGGACAATTCCGCAGAGCTTTCCGATGTGCCGTCTAACGTGATGGAAATGTACTCCTCGAAGTATATGAAGCCAGTGCACTTTGAGATTCGCGTTCCGGAAACACGCTGGGTCGTATTGCGATATCCGACCCCGTCAATGGCTCAGTCGGCCAATATGAGCACGGAAGCCTTCGAGAACTTCTACTACTCGGTGACGACGGTTGACTACGCCGCGATGGAGCAGGCGGAAAAGCCGCTTGTCGAGCGGATGAACGCGGCAAAGAACGTTCGCATCGTCGCCCCGGATACCGATCTGAAGTTCTCGATCGAGAACATTCCCGTCGTCCCCTGCTTCGGCCGGCGGAACATTCCTGATGGCGAGGTCTTTACCGCGCCCGTGCGGAACTCGGTTCAGGGCCGGATTCACTACAACATCCCGAGTCGCTACAGCGGCACCGTGTTCCGCGATGTCTGCTTCGACTTCGAGGATGGCCGCATCGTGAAGGCGAGCTGTGCGGGAGAATCGAAGCGGCTGAATGAGATTCTCGATACCGACGAGGGCGCCCGCTACATCGGCGAGTTCTCACTCGGCGTGAATTACAACGTTCAGCAGGCGATTCTCGACACGCTGTTCGACGAGAAGATCGGCGGCTCGCTGCACTTTACCCCCGGCAACGCTTACACCACAGCCGACAATGGGAACCGCAGCGGCGTCCACTGGGATCTGATTCTCTCGCAGCGTCCCGACGATGGCGGCGGCGAAGTCTGGTTCGACGATGAACTGATCCGCAAAGACGGCCGGTTCGTGCCTGAGGATCTGCAGGGACTCAATCCCTAATTGTCCAGTGGCATCAAACCGTGAAAATATGTCGAATTCTTCGAACAGCTCACGTTTTCGTTAAAGGGGGCAGCCGGACAGCTGGAATTTCGGACTTCGAGTACCGGCCTTCCTGCGAACCGCAGAGGGAACGCGGGCATGAAGCCAGCCCCCTTCCAGTCGTCACCACCGTGCGAAGCGGTACAATTCGCCCAATCGTGCCGGTGCATCTCATAGATTCGGACAAAATCTGTTCCCGTCCGGGATTTGCGTGAGTGATTTTTCACGCATGGGGGACTTTACAGTCTGCGGACCCTGCGCATTCCGGGGGAGATACTCTAATTATCCGCGAATTTACGATGTACCTTCTTGAATTCGCAAAACCTGCCATTATAGGATCGTGGTTCATGAACAGACGATGATCTGTTAATGCCCCCGTCCACCTCGAAGACTCCAGTTCACCAACCACAGCTCGGTTGATTAAGGTGAATCAATGCCAATTCCTACGCTCTTTGCGCGCGTTTCCTCGCTCGTGCTCGAATCGTCTCTCAAGCGTCTCCCCGGAAAACGAGCGGCTCGCTCTTCCCGACAAAGCGGTTCGACGACTCGCTTCGTCCAGCTGGTTGAAGAAATGGAGCAGAGGATGCTGCTCGCTGGCCAGGGAACCTGGGATCCCCTGGGGCCGTTCTCCGCGACCAACGGGCAGGTGGAAAACATCGCTCCGAACAACACGATCGTCGGAGCGATCCACACAGTTCTGGCCCATCCGACCAATCCGGACATTCTCTACGTGGGAGCCACGAACGGGGGAGTCTGGCGGACCAACAATGCAACTGCTGTCAGCCCGACCTGGACGCCGCTTACGGACGACCTCCCCTCGCAGTCGATCGGAGCCATGGCCTTCGACTCGGCCGATGCAACGAATGAGACGATCTATGTCGGCGTCGGTCGCTACAGCAGCTTCGGTCGAACCGGGAATACGCGTGAAGGCGTTTACCGTTCCACCGATGGGGGAGCGACCTGGTCGATCATCGGCGGTGGCAGCCTGACCGGCAAGAACATCTCCGGGATTGCCGCGAACGGCAACAACGTCGTCGTCTCGGTCAACGTGGCCGACAACTTTACGTTCGGTAACATCGGAATCTTCCGCAGCACGGACGGTGGCGCGACCTTCACGCAGGTTTCTCAGGGTGATGGCTCTGCGACCGGATTGCCAGCCGGGGCCAGCTACGACCTTGTCGTCGATCCGCAGAACCCGAATACGATGTACACGAACGTCGCCTTCAACTCCGGCAATGGTGACGGCATCTACAAGTCGACGGACGGCGGAGCTTCCTGGACCTCCGTGGGCTCTGCAGCGATGAACGCGCTGTTCGGCAACGTCACCAGTAATGTCGAAATGGCAGTTGGAAACAGCAACGAGGTCTACGCGGCGATCATCAACACCGGCGATCTGGCCGGGCTGTTCCGCTCTCCGGACGGGGGAACGACGTGGACGCAGATGGATACGCCGTCGACCAACGAGAACGGAACCGATGTCGGCCTGAACCCACGCGGCAGCAAAGGGCCGACCAGCGGAACCCCCGAAGAGATCGCCGGCGGTCAGGGAAGCATTCACTTCTCGATTCTGGCTGACCCGAACAATGCCAACATCGTTTACGTCGGAGGCGACCGTCAGCCGCGTGCCAATGGCGATGCAGGCGGCTTCCCGAACTCGATCGGGGCCCGGGATTTCACCGGTCGACTCTTCCGCGGCGATGCCAGCCAGCCCGCCGGCAGCCAGTTCGTGCATCTGACACACAGCAACTCGTTGGGGGCAGCGGGCGGCGGAACGGCCAGCAGCAGTGCTCCTCATGCTGACTCGCGTGATATGACCTTCGATGCGAACGGCAACATCATCGAAGTCGACGACGGCGGCGTTTATCGACGCACCAACCCGCAGTCCAATACGGGCGACTGGTTCTCGATCACCGGCTCCCTTCAGGTTACGGAAAGCCACAACGTCGCCTGGGACTCTCTCAGCAACGTTGCCATGTCCGGTAACCAGGACACCGGTTCAACCTACCAGCCGAGCGAAGGAGCCCTGGAATGGGTTTCGCTTTCGACGGCTGATGGGGGCGATATCGCCATCGACAATATTCAGCTGGCCGGCAGCAACCAGTCGGTTCGTTACACCAGCTTCCAGAACCTGGGCGCCTTCCGTCGCACGGTCTGGGATGCCACGGGCAACCTGTTGAGCACGACCTTCCTAAGCCCGACTGTCACGGGCGGTGGCGCGGCCTTTGTGCCGAACTTCGTCACCCCGGTTGAAACCAACATGGTTGCCGGCGGACGACTGCTGATTCAGGGAGCCAACGCGCTTTATGAATCTCTCGATGCCGGAAACACGATTGCTCAGATCGGTTCCGGAGCGACGGGCGACTCGGACATCTGGACCAACGCTCTGATCTATGGGGGACGCCAGGGTGGCGTCGACAATCCCAACCTCGTCTGGGCCGCCGCGAACAGTGACGTCTTCGTCCGCACGTCGGGAACGGGGAATGTGGCCGCCGTGGCCGCCGATCCAACCACGGCTGACATCCGCGATCTGGCCGTGAACTCCGACGACTGGTCGAACGCGTTCGTCGCCGATAACAATCAGGTCTTCATGACGACCGACACCGGGGCGTCCTGGACAGACATCACCGGCGATCTGCTGACCTTTGCAGATGAAATCCGCTCGCTTTCCTTCGCGAACACCGGGGCCAATCAGGTCGTGATTGCCGGAACGAATGAAGGGATCTTCGTCTCCTCGATCACGGCGACCGGCACCTGGATTCCGCTTGGCCTCGACATGCCCAATGTCCTGGTCTTCGACATGGACTACGACGCGACCGACGACGTCCTCGTCGCTGGTACGCTCGGCCGCGGTACCTGGGCTCTGGCCGATGCATCGGACAGCATCGACGCGGCCTTCGGACCAAACACCGCTCCGGTTATCAACGATCAGACCTTCGCCGTGAACGAAAACTCGGCGAACAACACGATTGTCGGCATCGTTCAATCCTCCGACGCCGAGAGCGATCCGGTGACTTACGCGATTACCGCCGGGAACACGAATGGAGCATTCGCGATCGATGCCGCTACCGGCGTGCTGCGGGTGGCCAACTCCGCGGAGCTCGATTTCGAGACGACCCCGTCATTCTCCCTGACCGTCCAGGTCACCGATGGTCGTAACCCGACCCTGACCGACACCGCGACGATCACCGTCAACCTGAATGATGTGAACGACACTCCGGTCATTACGGCCAACCAGACGTTCACGACGGTGGAAAACCCGGCTGTGGGAACATCGATCGGCTTCGTGGCGGCAACCGATCAGGATAACGACAACCTGACTTACGCCATCGTCGGTGGAAATGCCGGCGGGGCGTTCGCGATCAACGCGAACACAGGCGAACTCACGGTCGCCGACTCGGCTGCCATCGACTTCGAAACGATGCCGCAGTTCGCCCTGCAGATTCGCGTGACCGATGACGGAACCGGCATGCTGTCGTCGACTTCGGTGGTTACGATTGATGTAACCAACAGCCCGAACCTCGACTTCCAGCGACTCAATCCGCTCGGCTCGCAGATTTATGGCGACCTGAACCGGACCTTCGATATCGACGGCACCACAACCGAAGTCGTGTTCGACTTCTACGCTCTGGCGGGCGAGAAGTTTTCCGCCTATGTGGAATCGACGAATCCCAACTCCGTCATCGTTCTGGAAATCATCGAACTCGGCCAGTCGTTCTTTTCGCCGAGTGCGGGGGCACCGCTGACCGTGTCCTCGGAGCTCCTGCCGATTTCGCAGAGCTATCGGATCCGCGTGACGACCAGCCAGCCATCGGTCAATCCGACCACGCTGACGATGGACAGTTATCTCAACACGTCTCTGGAAAGCCTGGTCGGCAACTCCAGCAACGTGAACCAGATGGCGATTGATCCGTCGTACACGAATCTGGGTTATGAACGTTTCGCTGTCCTCGGCACGATCGAAGGCATCGGAGCACAGGATGATCGTGAGCTCTACACGATCGACCTGAGTGCCTACATCGGCGAAACCATCGATGTTGTCCTCGATGGCATTTCCGCTGACTTCTCCGGCACGACACTGCAGCTGACCGATTCAATCGGCACGGTTCTGGCAACGGCTTCGAACATGCCGCTGGGAGTCGATCCGACGAACTACGACCTGGGTATTCTCGACTTCATGGTCGGTGGTAACGGTCTGTATCAGCTGCGAATCCTGAATGCGAACACGACCGGAGATTACGCCCTGGTCGTGACGACCGATTCGACGGCCTTTGAAACGGAGCCGAATCAGGGTCAGGCCAATCGCGACATTACCAACCTGAAGGCCATTGTCGGCTATCTTGATCAGAATGCCTTTACGCCCGCCACGCCGGGCACCACCCCAACGACCGGGGGCGGAACACCTGTGAGCGGAAGCGGCGATGTCGCGAGTACTCCGCCGAATACGACTCCGATTAACATGACGGAGTCGGAACCCAACGATTCGACAGCTCAGGCTGATGTGGCTCCGCTCGGCTTCGGCAGCGGACAGAGCACATCGGTTGTGATCGATGGTGACTTGAGTGCGGTTCAGCCACCGTTGAACTTCGGCGGGGCGGAAGACGACGGTTCGATTCTGCTCGCCAATGAGACGGGAGTCACCTCTGGTCGCTTCGCCGTCGGTTCGGGCTTCATCGGCGATGGTCCTTACTCCAGCACGACGGGAGACTATGACTTCTACGCCGTTCGCAATGTCAACGCGGGTGACGAGATCTCCGTTGACATCAACGCCCGTTCCATCGGCAGCCCTCTGGACTCCATCGTCGGAATCTACGATTCGACCGGAACCCTTGTCGCTTCGAACGACGACTTCGGCGGATCACTCGACAGCTTCCTGACCTACATCGCGACCGCGAGTGGCGATTACTATGTCGTGGTCCGGGGCTTTGGCAGTGGAGACGATTTCCAGTCCGATCCGTTTGACTCGTCATCAGGGTCGGGCGTGGCCAGCCAGGGAGGCTACCAGATTGTTATCGGCCTGAACGGTCGGCAGCAGGACGTCGACACGTATGCCATCAATCTGGAAGCGGGCGACGTTATCAACGCCTGGAACATCGGTGCCGGAACGACGATCTCCCTTCTCGATGCCTCGGGAACCGTCCTGGCGAGTTCCACCCAGGATCTGACATCGGATCTGCCGGCGAACTCTCCTCTGCAGAACTTCGGCAACATTACGCTGCCCTACACCGCGTACGCTTCGGGGCAGTACTTCGTCACGATTTCGGGTGGTACTGGTGCTTACCAGCTGAACCTCGACATCCACCGTCCGGTCCTCGAAGAACAGGGAGCCGGGGCTCACCAGATTCTGTTCCTGGACTTTGACGGAGAGTTCGTCGATTCGAGCCGCTTCGGAAGCGCAAACGGAACGGTCTTCCTGAGCGGTCTGTCGAACTATCTCGGCGGCTGGGGACTCAGTTCGTTCGAAGAGAGTGCTCTTATTGATGCCATCCTGGCAACCGTTACCGAGAACCTTTCGGACGACGTCCGTGCCTCGGGCATCAACGGCGACTTCTCGACGATGTTCAATCACGGCGATTTCGACATCGAAATCCTCAACAGCCGCGATCACGCCGATCCAGGTTATGGCGGCAACGTGACCCGCATTGTCGTGGGCGGTTCTCAGTTCCAGCTCGGTCTTGCCGGAACTGGATTCGCCGAATCGAACGACATTGGCAATCAGATCCTGGATGAACTTGGCGTCGTGCTTCTCGATCGCCTCAGTGCACCGGGTTCGGCAAGCACGTCTCTGAATCAGTTCAACCTCGGAATCGGGTCAACGAAGATCGACCTGGTCGGCGTCGGACTGGGGAACATTATCTCTCGCGAGGCAGGATACCTCTTCGGTAACTTCCCGACGAACAATGCAAACGGAGTGGCCAGCCTCACCGACGAAGAAGGCAACCTGGCCGGCATTGTCGGTGTCGGGAACGATCTGACGTTTGGCACATTCGACGATATCGATGTCGACTTCGCATTCGATGTGTTTGCGACGAGCACGGGTCTGACCGGCTTCCAGAATTCGATGGCGAATATCGCCCTCAATCTTCCGACTGGAACCAATGTCACGGATCTCGTGGGACCACGGGTTCAGAGTATTACGCCGATCGGCGGAATTCAGTCCGGTTCGGTCACCGCTGTGCAGATCGTCTTCAACGAAGCCCTGCTCGACTCGACGGCGACCAATGCCAGCAACTTCGAACTGCGGGAAGCCGGCAACGACGGCATCTTTGGCACTGGCGATGACCAGATCATTCCGGTCACGGTTTCGTTCGACGGAAATGCAACGGTCACGCTGACGATTTCGGGCGGCTTCTCGCCACTGCCGAACGGAAACTACCAGCTGACGCTGGAAGGCAACGCATTGACCGGCATCCGCGATACGTCGTTCAACCTGCTTAACACCGTGGCCGGCCCGAACAACGGGCTCGACAGCCTGCACGAGTTCACCGTCGTTCAACAGGGCTTCGTCCCTTACGACAACTACACGGTGCACTTGAACGCCGGGGAGGCTCTGTATCTGGTGACCTCGACGCCGCTGGATGATCCGCTTCTCGATCCCCAGAATACGCTCGACCCTCGCCTGATGGTGATTGCTCCAAGCGGCCTGTCGGTCGGTTCGGATGACAACTCGGCCGGCGACGGACGGAACGCCGAACTGGTGATCGTTGCTCAGGAAACCGGCACCTACACCGTTCAGGTCCAGGCGGTTTCTGGACAGGGTGAGTACGTGCTGCGGAAGATCATCAACCATCCGCCGCAGATCCTCGATCAGGCCTTCAGCATTCCAGAGAACTCGGCGTTCGGCACCTCGGTCGGAACCGTGGTGGCTGGCGATGTCGATAACGACAACCTGACCTACGCGATTGTTTCGGGGAACACGAACAATGCGTTCTCGATCAACCCGACCACGGGAGAGATCACGGTCAACAACAGTGCCGCACTCGACTTCGAACAGATCAGTCAGTTCGACCTGGTGGTGAGTGTGACCGATGATGGCCCAGGCACGCTGGTGGCCCTGGCCGACATCACGATTCAGCTGACGGACGTGAATGAAACGCCGACCATCAACAATGCGTCGTTCATTGTCGATGAAGAGTCTCCGGTCGGAACGGTTGTCGGCACGATGTCGGCAAGTGATCCGGATGCCGGGGACATGCTCACCTTCTCCATCGTCGGCGGCAACACCGGCGGAGCATTCACCATTAACGCAACGACTGGACAGATTACGGTTGCCAACCCGTCTGCCGTCGACTTCGAGACGACTCCGATCTTTGCTCTGACAGTTCGAGTCACCGATACCGGCGGACTGTTCGCCGAAGCAACCGCCACGATCTTCCTCAACGATCAGAACGACACTCCGATCGTCAACGATCAGACCTTCTCGGTCGAAGAGTCGGCCCCGAATGGCACTGTCGTCGGAACGGTTGTCGCGACCGATCCGGATATGGACGGGCTGACGTTCGCCATCCTCAGCGGAAACACGAACAACGCCTTCTCGATCGACGCGAGCACCGGCACGATTCGGGTGAACAACCAGAACGCTCTGAACTTCGAGATTCAGCCGACGTTCAACCTCACGGTCCAGGTGACCGATGATGGCAACCCGAACAAGTCGGACACGGCGGTTATCACGATCAACGTGCTGGATCTGCTCGATGGAGTCACGATTCCATTCTTCGATGGTTTCGAAGACTTCCCGAACTCGACGCCGCCGAGCAATCTGATCCCGGTCGGTGCCCCGTATGTGGTCTCCAGCACGGCTGGCGGACGGGTTTACACGACCAGCCAGTTCCAGCCGCGAACCGGCAGCCGCCATCTGATCCTCGATTCCGGTAACGAAGGCAGTGCTTCCTCGCTGAATGAAGTTGTGCTCGAAGTGAACGGGAACGGGATCGCTCAGCTCAACTTCGACTTCGATCAGAAAGAGTTCTTCGACGAAGACAACCCGATGCCGGCCACGTTCGTTGGTTCCGGAAACTACGACGGAGTCGCGATCAGCACTGATGGCAATACCTGGTACCGACTGATCAGTCTGACCGGTGCCGCCTCAACTTCCGTGTACACCACGAACAGTTTCAATCTGACTCAGTTCGCGGCCGACAACGGGCTGAACCTCAATGGCAACTTCTTCATCAAGCTCCAGCAGTACGATGATTTCGGTGTCACCTCGACGGGTACGGACGGCTTCGCCTTCGACAACCTGCGACTGTACGGCTCGCCGAGCAATAACCAGCCGCCGGTGTTGAATGACCGGACGTTCTTCATCAATGAGAACCCGATCCCGAATCTGATCGTCGGCTATCTGGATGCTCAGGACCCGAATCTGGGTGACCAGCTGACTTACGCCATCACGGGCGGCAATACGAACAACGCCTTCACACTGGATTCGAGTACGGGTCGCCTGCGGGTCAACAACGTGGCAGCCCTCGACTTCGAAACCAATCCGGTCTTCCGGCTTAACGTTTCGGTGACCGATGGCGGAACGCCGGGGCTGACCGACACGGCTGTGATCACGGTGGTGCTCAAGAACGTGGAAGAAACGCAGACGCAGCTCTTCTACGAAGGCTTCGAATCGGGCACGACCGGTCAGTTGACCACGAGCTCGACCAACTCAGGCCGCATCCGGGTCCTGACAACCAACGCCACATCGGGTCCGGTCCGTTCCGGCACCTACCATCTGGGCATGGACCATTCGACGAGTGGAACCACCGGTCTGAACGAAGCGGTCTTCAGCTTCAATGCGGCCGGCTACCAGAATGTCACTCTCGACTTCTGGCAGCGGGAAACGGCGGATGGGGACAATCCTCTGCCGGCGACCTTCATCGGTTCGACCATCGGCGATGGGGTCTCCTTCAGCATCGACGGCAATACGTGGCATCGACTCGACAGCTTCATCAACCCGATCTCGAGCGGAGCTTACACCAACTTCGTCTATAACCTGTCGGCGATTGCTCAGGGCCTCAACCTGCAATTGAACGGCACGGTCTGGGTGAAGCTGCAGGAAACCGGAACGAACTCCTTCCCGTCCGAAGGGATGACGTTCGACGATATTCGGGTCTATGGTTCCGATGCGATGGCTCCGGCCGGCGTCTCGGGAATCGTTGGGCTCAGCCTGCACAACGGCGACGCTCGGGCTCTGGTGAACACCAGTTCGAACGGCGTGTACGCCGCCCGGACCTGGGGCATGTTCAATCTGAATGGCCGTACGGTGCAGACATCGCTGACTGGCGACTTCAACGGCGACGGACGCGATGACCTGGCTGTAATGGCCAGCGATGGCGAATGGCTCGTCGGGATTTCGACCGGCAGCAGCTACGACATTCAGAGTTGGGGACAGTGGCGAGTCACCACGACCGCCTTTACCGACATCCGTGTGCTCGATGCCAACGGCGATGGGCGGGACGACATCGTTGGTCTGGCCGAAATCGACGGTCGAATCTGGATCGCCGAGTCTCGGGGAACGAAGTTCGAGAATGTCAGCTGGGCTCAGATTGCCCGCAAGGCAGACGCCGGCTGGCAGGACGTGGGCGTCGGCGACTTCAACAACGACGGGTTCATGGACTACGCCCTGCGGACCGCGAGCGGTCGCTGGTGGATGGGCCTGTCGAATGGTCGCAACTTCACCTTCAGCTCCTTCGGCGTCTGGTCGGCCAATGCCGGCTGGCAGGATGTGACCTTCGCGGACTACAACGGCGATGGTCGCACCGATATCGCCGGTCGGGCCGCCAATGGTCGCTGGTGGGTCTCGCTGTCGAACGGGTCTCAGTTGCAAACGACTTCCTGGTCGAACTGGAAGGCCACCGCTGGCTGGCAGGATATCGTGGCAGGCGACTTCAACGGGGATGGCCTGGCCGATGTCGCCGGTCGCACCGCGAACGATATCTGGTGGGTCGGAATCTCCAACGGAACGAGCTTCACCACACGATACTGGACTCGCTGGAGTTCGAACGTGATCTGGGAAGACGTCCAGACCGGCGACTTCAACGGCGATGGCCGGGCCGATCTTGCCGGACGAGCCGAGCGACAAACGCTGGTCAATGGGCAGCCGACCCGCACGGGCGGTCGCTGGTGGTACTCGATCTCCGATGGAGCCTCGTTCACCACGCAATCCGGCCCGGTGTGGGATCCGACGTTGACCTGGGTTGGCGTTCAGACTGGAAAGTACGACGCTCCGGGTCTCCCGATTCCGCCGGCTCCACCGACAGCACCTGCTGCTGACGGAGCCAGCCTGGCCGATCTGGCGGGACGCTTCCAGTCCTCCTCCGCTGATCAAACCCAGGGGGGATCGGTCCAGGGCAACGCTCCGACCGGTTCCACGTCGAGCACGAGCTCAGAATCAGTCGATGAGGTGAACGAAGCGTTCGGTGATCAGAGCCTGCTCGATCTGCTGGCTGATCTGTAAGCCGATCGACTCGAATCCTGAAACGAAGAAGGACCTGTTGCCCGTTGAGCAACAGGTCCTTTTCATTTGTCTTCCATGTTTCAGCGAGGGAACACTCGTGTCGTGTTACGGCGGGGAAACGTGGGCATCATCGGAAGTGATGGGGGGAATTCCGGAACGAGGCATCGACCTGCTGCCACCGCAGGTAGGAGAGCAGAAGATCGGCCAGACTGTCGAGCTCGAGCTTGTCGAACAACGCTCGCTTCCGGCGGTCGACCGTCCGGGTGCTGATATCGAGTCGCAGCGCGATCTCTTTACTGATTCGCCCCTGAACGAGTTCTTCCAGAATATTGAACTCGTCGGCGTCGAGACTGCGAAAGCGTTCGATCAGGTCCAGGTCCTGAGCACGAATCTCATAGCGCCGGAATGATTCTGCAACCGCTTCCTCTATGTTCTGCAACAGCTGGCTGTCTTCGCAGGGTGCAATCAGTGCCGACCAGGCCCCCTCTTTCAGGACACGGACAGCATAATCTACGGTGATGTGACTCGACAGAACGATTACGGGAAGGAGAGACTGCTGCGGCCCGAGAGTGCTGAGCACCTGCCCGGGTTCCCGTCCGTCCCGACTTCGATTAACCAGTACGCAGCCGACCGTGTGTGGTCGAATTTCTGTGGACAGTTCCTCCACGTCACCAAGATGCCTCACACGAAATCCTGCATTGTACAGGCATTCGACGTTGGACGTACTGAGAGCATCTTCGCAAAAGACTGTATACACGGTCGCCTGGCCCTTAGCTCCCATGGCATCGTCTCCCCGAAAATTCCGCCGGAAACGCACGGCCACAATCGGGTGAGAGCGTCCTTACGGGCGGAGAAGGCATTAGTCGTAACTTCACGTGATCAGCCGTGAACCGTATGAAACGGTGCTCGGCTCCTGAGATTGGCCCTCCTATAGCTAGGAACGTCGAGAACTGTCAGCAAATGGTGTGCGCAAACTGTCCGAATGGACACATGAGAGAAAACTTTCCGGAAATGGATACCGGGAGAAGCGAACGCCGGCTCTCTCAATAAGCAATTTTTCTCGACCAGAACTGATCGGAGTTTGCCTATATGGAGAGTTTCAATTAGTGTCGGCTGACTGTCAATGAAATATCATAAATGTTCGAACAAACTTCGCGACAAAGAGTCAACTCACGTAGAAAATCAATAGTTTTACCGATCGCTGTCCCGGCTCGTAGGCGAAAAACCTGCCAAATCTGATCGCGGTTGTCAGATGAATGAAACCGATCGGCGTGATCGAGGTACGTTAAGGGAGAGGCGGACGATTTTCCGGGAGGGGGAACGTCCATCTCTCGACCCCACTGCAGTAGACTGCCGTCCCATTTGATATCGACATTTGGAACTGGAGTTCCCATTGAAAAAGGCGATCTTTTCCTCTCTGGTAGTCATCGCGTTCGGACTGTCTGTCAGTGCGGCAGCGTTCGCTGAACAGGCACGAGACCCGATCACGATTCAGAACTTCGTCCTGCGGGATCAGGGCGGCATCACGCGGTCGCTGGCCGAGATTGAATCTCAGGCCGTGGTCGTCGTTTTTCTGGGAACCGAATGCCCGCTGGCCAAGCTTTATGCCGGTCGGTTGCAGACACTGTTCGAGGAGTTTGACCGCGAGGAACTTTCGGTGCTCGGCGTGATGTCGAACCAGCACGACTCAGCCGAGAACATCCGTACTTACGCCGAGAAGCATGAGCTCACGTTTCCCATTCTCAAAGACGTGCACAACCGCGTTGCCGATCAGTTCCAGGCGGAGCGAACGCCGGAAGCGTTCCTGCTCGACAAGGATCGGCGCATCGTTTATCGCGGCCGGATCGATGATCAGTTTGGCGTCGGGACTTACCTCGACAAACCGCGAAACCACGACCTGAAGAACGCCCTTGAAGACCTGTTGAAAGATCGTGAGATCAGGACACCACGGACTGAAGCGGTCGGCTGCATCATCGGACGCGAACCAAAGGCCCGACCTTCTTCGGCGGTCACCTTCTCGAACCAGATTGTCCGGCTGTTCCAGAAGCGTTGCATCGACTGCCACCGCGAAGGACAGGTGGCTCCGTTCGCTCTGACCGACTACGACGAAGTCGCCGGCTGGGCGGGGATGATTGAGGAAGTCGTTCGTGAAGGCCGCATGCCGCCCTGGCACGCTGCTCCCGGTCATGCCGAGTTCGCCAACGACTGCTCTCTGGCCGCCAAGGAGAAAGAGCTGATCTATCAGTGGGTCGCCGCCGGGGCTCCGGCAGGTGATCCCGCTGAGATGCCGGCCATGAAGAAGTACCCTTCAGAATGGCTGCTGCCGCGGAAGCCGGATGTTGTGATCCCGGTCACGAAGGAGCCGGTGCAGGTGCCGGCGAATGGGACGGTCAAGTATCAGTATTACTCCGTCGATCCCGGCTTCACTGAAGACAAGTGGATCCAGGCCGCTGAGATTCGCCCGAGTAACGCCCTGGTCGTCCACCATGTGCTTGTGTTTGCCCGTGATCGGGATTCAAAGCAGCGGGGCGGTGGTGAAGAAGGCGGCTTCCTCGCGGCTTATGTTCCCGGGTTGATTCCTCAGCCTTATCCGTCCGGCATGGCCAAGAAGATTCCGGCCAACTCCGAACTCGTCTTTCAGATGCACTACACGCCGATCGGCTCGGCGGCTGAGGATCTGACCGAGATGGCTCTGATCTTCGCTGATCCCGATGAGGTCACGTATCAGATCGTGACGAGCAGCGCGACGAATCGGAACTTCGAGATTCCTCCCGGCGACGGCAACTACGAAGTCACGGCCAAGTCGCCGCGAGCACAGGCCGACGTCCAACTGCTGACGATGATGCCTCACATGCATCTGCGAGGGAAGGCGTTCCGTTACGAGCTCCGGACACCGGACGGAAAGCAGGAAACGCTGCTCGATGTTCCGGCTTACGATTTCAACTGGCAGACGTCGTATCGGCTGGTGGAGCCGTTGACGATCAAGGCCGGCTCGCAGCTGTTTTGCACCGCTCACTTCGACAACTCAGAGGAGAACCCGTTCAATCCCGATCCCAGCAAAACGGTGAAGTGGGGCGATCAGACCTGGGAAGAAATGATGATCGGCTACTTTGACCTGGCCGTGCCGATCCGGGGCGAGAAGACGGCCTCGTCTGCTCTGGGAGGCCGAGCCGATCAGTTGATTGCCCGACTCGATGCCGATGGCGACGGGAAAATCTCCCGCAAGGAAGTCCCGACGAAATGGCTGGCCATCTTTCTGCTGATCGATTCCAACCGCGACGGCTTCGTTGATGCCGAAGAGCTGGAGACTGCCGCGAAGAAGCGGGAAGGTCTTTGATTCACAAGCACAGAGACGCGAGACGGAACTTCCGAAAGAGTGGCAAAGACACTCCTCTGTAGTTGCCAGCCTTACTAAGAAGGTGTCCGCAGGGGTGGCCCCGAAAGATTCTTTCGGGGCGGCGCAGCCGTCGGAGGATGGGAACGGGCGGCTTATTGCTGAGAGGTTTGATCCACGCGATCTGCGAAATAACCTGGAATTCCCGGCTGCGTCAACCGGCATACTCCGACGGCATCGCCGCCCTGATAGCCGAGCTATCAGGGCCATCTATGAGGAGCAAGTTGTCAAGCGGTGTTCTGTTATCGCATGGTCGTATTTCTCGAGACCCAACTCAAGCGGTTCGCTCAACCATCTATTCGGG